>Ga0247611_10000219_pt1 | contig 120339 bp, 93 predicted proteins | sample 177DNAGHGhighgp2_FD_192422 | JGI IMG/M metagenome (GOLD analysis project Ga0247611, IMG submission 192422) | Sheep rumen microbial communities from Palmerston North, Manawatu-Wanganui, New Zealand - 1770 DNA GHGhigh gp2 | ecosystem: Host-associated > Mammals > Digestive system > Stomach >...
AGTAGGAGGGGAAAGGGGTGGTCTGATCCGTCTTATGACAACGCTTCGTATGGTAGTCCGAACACGTCGGCAACGGCTTTATACACCACCTTTCCTTCCACGATGTTCAGTCCCTTTGCGAGGGCAGGATCATCTTTGCATGCCTGTTGCCAGCCTTTGTCGGCCAGAGCGACAGCATAGCGCAGGGTGGCATTGGTGAGGGCGAGGGTAGAAGTGTTGGGTACGGCACCGGGGATGTTCGCCACACAGTAGTGTACGATGCCATCCTCGATGTACACAGGCTCACTGTGGGTCGTGGGGCGTGAGGTCTCGAAGCATCCGCCCTGGTCGATAGCCACATCGACGAGCACCGTTCCTGGCTCCATCAGCCGGAGCATCTCTTTTGTAATAAGGTGTGGTGTCTTGTCGCCAGGCACCAGCACGCTGCCCACGATGATGTCCACCGTCGGCAGTTGCTTCCGGATGTTGTGCTCAGACGAGTAGAGAGTATGCACGTTGGGAGGCGTCTCGATGTCGAGTTGGCGCAAACGAGGCAGTGAGATGTCGGCAATCGTCACCTCGGCCCCTAATCCAGCCGCCATCCGTGCGGCAGCCTCACCCACGACTCCGCCGCCGAGTACCAATACCTTCGCAGGACTCACACCAGGTACGCCGCTGATCAGCTTGCCCTTGCCGCCTTTCGTCTTTTGCAGATAGTAGGCACCGTTGAGCGTTGCCATGCGTCCTGCCACCTCGCTCATGGGCTGCAGCAGCGGCAGTGTGCCGTTAGACAGTTGCACCGTCTCATAGGCCAGGCAGACGGCACCGCTCTTGAGCATCGCCTCGGTCAGTTCCTTCTCACAGGCAAAATGGAAATAGGTAAAGAGCAACTGACCCTTGCGCACCAGTTCATACTCAGGCTCGATGGGTTCCTTCACCTTCACGATCATGTCGCACTCACGGTAAACGGCCTCGATCGTCGGCAGAATCCTTGCCCCAGCCTTCACATACTCGTCGTCGGAGAATCCGCTGCCTTCGCCGGCCGTGTGTTGTACGCTCACTTCATGGCCGCGGCGCGTCAGTTCTGCCACTCCCGCAGGGGTCATACCCACACGGTTCTCATTGTTTTTGATCTCTTTTGGAATTCCTACTTTCATAATAATATAGTTTTATGACAACGCAAATATACGAAAAATCTCCGATATGAAGATACAATCGTTTGAGAAATCTTGGGTTCCGGTTCCATTATTAACATCTTATTACATAAAACTCTTTGCCGTTTGGGAAATAATTGCTACTTTTGTGGCATCAATCAATGATGAATCAATCAGAAAGCTAATGAAGACAAAACATGTACAGTATCAGACACATGGCACGTGCTCACAGTTGATCGATGTAACAGCCGATGAGCACGATGTCATCCAGCAGGTATTCTTCCTGGGTGGTTGTAATGGTAATCTGCAAGGCATCAGCCAGCTGGTGCGGGGACAGAAGATCGACGACGTGATCCCCCGATTGAATGGCATCCGATGCGGAACGAAGGGAACCTCCTGTCCTGACCAGCTCTGCCGGGCGCTGGAGCAATTGAAAGAAGCACCTGTCGTGGAAGGCTGACCTACTAATGCGGGGGAGGACTGATGACAGGGAAAGTATTAATGGTGTTGAAGGGTGTTGCGGTCTGGCTCAGCAGGATTGGCCATTGCCGCGGCTTCGGCATCCAGTCGCCTACGGACTACTGGCTGGTACGCTATGTGATCAACGAGCACTGGCCCTATTACCAGTATGAGACGCTGGGACGCGATGATGACTGGCTGACGAGGAAGTTAGGTAGACTCTGTTTCCGTATCGCCAACTGGCGTCAACCCTCGATGATTGAGAGCAGTCTCTTTCGCAGCTATCTTCAGGCAGGATGCCATCGGGCGACCTTCGGAGCCTCGACGGAACTGGTGGTGCTGTCGTTGGCAGACGATGGACGGGATCGGCTTCCTTATATATATAATAAGGTGTCAGCCGACACGGTGCTCGTCGTGATAGGTCTGAATAAGGCGAGAGACGTCTGGCGGGAGATCGTTGCTGATGAGTGCACGGGCATCACCTTCGATCTTTACTACTGCGGCATCGTGTTGTTTGATAAGAAGCGACATAAGCAAAACTATATTGTTAATTTTTAGTTTACGGTTTACTGATATGAAGATAACAAAGGTTTACACCCGGACGGGGGACAAGGGAGAAACGAGTATTGTGGGCGGCATCCGCATGAAGAAATCGTCGGAACGGCTGGAGGCCTATGGCACCGTCGACGAACTGAGTTCGCATCTCGGACTCTTGGCGGCCATGTTGTCTGAGGGAGAGCACCGGGAGATGATCATCAGGATTCAGAAGAATCTGTTTAATGTATGTTCCAACCTCGCAACAGACCAGAGTCAGACACCGCTTTATGATTCAGCTCGTCTGGCTGAGGGCGAGATCGAACTGCTGGAGAAGGAGGTGGACAGGATGATGGGGCTTCTGCCCGAACGACAGGGATTCATTTTGCCCGGCGGAGCTCAGGCCGCTGCCCAGGCACATGTCTGCCGTACGGTCTGTCGCAGGGCCGAGCGTCGGATTGTGGCCCTCGCAGAGGTGGCTCTGGTAAGCCCCGAAGTGCAACAATACGTGAACAGGTTGAGTGATTATCTGTTTGTCCTGGCCAAAATAATAAATTTTAACGCTGGTGTCAAAGAAATAATATGGGAAAAAGTTTGCGGATAGGAAATAAATGATTACTTTTGCGCCCGAATTAAGAAACTGATTAAAAAACTGATAAAGACTAACATTATGTATTGGACACTTGAATTAGCCTCAAAGTTGGAAGATGCTCCCTGGCCTGCAACCAAGGACGAGTTGATTGACTATGCTATCCGTTCCGGTGCACCTCTGGAGGTGCTTGAAAACCTTCAGGAGATAGAAGACGAGGGCGACATATATGAGAGTATCGAAGAGATATGGCCTGATTATCCTACAAAAGAAGACTTCCTCTTCAACGAGGATGAGTATTAAGCGGTGTTATTTACCGTAAGTAATTGAAAATCAACGAGGTGTGCAAATTGTTATTTTTTTGCACACCTCGTTTTTTGTGCAAAAAACGCCATTTTTAGTGGCACCTCGCCCGTAATGCCGTTGAAAGCCGACGATTTTCGCCGTCTGCGCGAACTGATGCTGATGATGATTCACTACCAGCAGATGGGACTCCCGCTTTCCAACGACAGCTTGCGTATGCTCTACAACCTCTTCCTCACCGACCTCTCCACCGTCCAGCAGCACAGTATCCGCGAGCACCGCTTCCCCAAGCGCGTCGAGGAAATCTTCCTCGGATTCCTCGGCCTGTTACCACAGCACTTCGCCGAGCATCACGACATCGGCTTCTACGCCTCCGAACTCTGCATCACCACTACCTACCTCTCGCGTGTTGTCCGCCAAGTGTCAGGTGGGCGCACCGTCGTCGATTACATCAATCAGATGCTCCTCATGGAGGCAACTTTCCTTCTGCGCCAGACCTCGCTGAGCATCACCCAGATCTCCGACCAGCTCCATTTCGCCGAAGTCACCACCTTCGCCCGTTTTTTCAATCGGATGAAAGGAATGAACCCGAGGGAGTTCAGAAAAGGGAAGTAAATCAGGACTATACAACTTCCATGCCGAAGGGCGACAGGGCCAGCTTTGCCAGGCGAAAATGCATCTTTCCCCATGGGATGCCGATGATGGTTATCATCAGTATCAATCCTGCGATGAAATACTCAATGGCAGTATGCAGACCGCCAAAGATCAACCAAATTATATTGCCTAAAAATTTCATTCCCTGTTTAAATGACTACTGCCGTTCCACTGGTGGCTACCATGAGCATGGAGCCGTTGGCACCAACGGTCTCATAGTCGATGTCGATGCCTACGATGGCGTTGGCTCCAAGAGCCTGAGCACGCTGCATCATCTCCTGCATGGAGGTGTCCTTGGCTTCTGAAAGCACTTTCTCATAAGCGCCTGCACGACCGCCTACGATGTCGCGGATGCCAGCAAACAGGTCCTTAAACATGTTGGCACCGATAATGGTTTCACCTGTCACTATACCCTTATACTCGCGGATAGTGTGACCTTCAATTTGTGGGGTTGTTGAGAGTATCATAATCGTTTCTTTTTAAAAGTTTCTATCTGTTAGACGTAACAATGATCTGAAAAGTTGCAGATGAAATAAATAAGTGCTATCTGTACCAACAGAATCAGAGGAAGTCCATACTTGAACTGGTACCCTCCACGATGTTATCAACATCGCGGACTCCTCCCTTGTGCATCGTCTTATGCCGCCAAACCTTCATACCAAGCAAAGCTCCGATGCTGCCACCGATGACTGCCAGTATCAGCAAGGTAGCTTCGGATATGCGCCAGCTGCCTTGCTTGGCCTTCCACTTATCAATGCCATAGACCAGGAAGGTCACAACATTGATAACAATCAGATAATATAGCAGAGCGTTTGCCATCACAGTTATTCTTTGCCTTTGTTTTTGTCAGTAATCACAAATACTATTAAATCTGACCACAAATATAGTGATAATCTCTGAATTATTGCTAATTTTGCACCAACTTTTAGAAAAGTTTATGACAAAAACGTCCATATTCCAGCACCCCGTGTGGGTGGTTGTATTTGCCTTGACAGCAGCAATAGCGTGGGGATGGGCTTTCCCGCTTATCATAGTGGGCTTCAGTGCCTTTGGCATTACGGCGAACATGACGGGCGGAAAAATGCTCTTTGCTGGCATTCGCTTTGCTGCGGCAGGTCTGATTGTCTTGTCCGTAGCCCGGGAGGTCATCCTATGAAACATCTTATTTTATAACGATTATGGTACAACAAGTAGAGATAATACTTAAGCCTAAGTCAAGAGGCTTTCACTTAGTGACAAGTGAGATACTGAGTCAGTTACCGAAATTACCGAAGACAGGCATCATCAACATCTTCACAAAGCATACCAGTTGTGGACTGACTATCAATGAGAACTATGATCCAGATGTCCGTGTGGATATGGAGACAATCTTTAATAAGTTGGTCCCGGAGAATCGTCCTGAGTACGAACATACATTGGAAGGTTCCGATGATATGCCAGCTCATGCAAAGTCCGTGCTAAGTGGTGTAAGTCTTACTATCCCAATCACCAATGGCAAGTTGAACTTGGGAACTTGGCAGGGCATCTATTTTTGTGAATACCGTAACTTTGGTGGTACCAGAGAGTTGGTAGTAACGATTATAGGAGAATAATATATGACTCTCCCAAAGTTCATAATAACAATGGAAGGCTATTTCCGCCTTGGCATGGTCAATCAGCATAAGCATTTGCTGAAGTCGGGTGACCAGTGCATCGGCGGTGGGTACTACCATTTTGACTTTGTTTCCAACCGCATTCTCCTTGACAGGGAATCATACGACTTTGGCCGTCCCAAATGGCATCTGCTGGAAACATTGAAGGTTCCTTCTACGTATCGTGGCATGCGAATTGTCTATTCGTATGATGATGGCTTCCATGATGATTTCAACGTCAGCGAGGAGCTGAATATCGAATATTATGACTGACTTCGATTCCATTTGGCGCACTCAGGACGAGATTAGAACGGTAGTCAATGCCGTTCTGGGCGAATGCATCTGGAATCTTTGTTACAGCGAGCGACGGATGGCCATTGAACTGGAACTGACTGTCACGCTTGATGATGATGCTATCAGCAATCTTTGCTGCCAGTTCTCCATTGCTGCCGATTACGACGGAGTTGGTATGAAAGGCTCTAAGTTCGTGTTTTATCCTGATACTTTTCTTCCTAAGAAAAGATGATACTCATCTTCCTTTGGGAGGATTTCTTATGATTCTACCTAATTATATAATTAAGGTTCCCGCGTGTGCAATCGCTAAAAAAGTCTAAGACTTCACGTAAAAAGGGATTGTTAAGAAATTAAACTGTATCTTTGCATCATGTTAAGGTTTAAATAATAGCATTATGATTTTATTCGATAAGATTAGCGAGGACATCAAGTCAGCAATGAAGGCACGCGACAAGGTTCGTCTGGAGACGCTTCGCAACATTAAGAAAGTATTTCTGGAAGCAAAAACCGCTCCTGGAGCCAACGACACATTGGCTGATGCAGATGCATTGAAGATTATCTCAAAACTGGCTAAGCAGGGCAAGGAAACTGCAACGACCTACACTCAAGCAGGGCGTCAAGACCTGGCTGATGCAGAGTTGGCACAGGTGGAGGCTCTTGAGAGTTATTTGCCGAAACAACTTTCCCAAGAGGTTTCTCAAACAACGTGGCATTATCTTTCCGTCCACAGATTATCAGTTCAAATGCCGCTGATGACAAACAACGTGTGGAACAATTATTCATAAGCTCTTCCCGGGCTTGTTTCGTCTTGATGACGCTCCTCACAATGCCATTGCTAGTAGAAGTGGGCTATGTATTATCGTTGTGGTTGGGGGCAGACAATGTGCCAGCCCATACCCATGCTTTCACCATCTTGGTGTTGATAGATTCGTTAATAGGTAAAGTATAAGCGTATGATACTATTAAGTTTTGACACAGAAGAATTTGATGTGCCTCGTGAGCATGGGGTCGACTTCACCTTGGAAGAGGGAATGGCCGTCTCAAAGGTTGGGACCAACCGCATTCTCGATGTGCTAAAGCTGAACGGCATAAAGGCTACCTTCTTTTGTACGGGTAACTTTGCTGAGCAGGCCCCTGAGGTGATGCAACGCATCATGGACGAAGGACATGAGGTGGCTTGTCATGGCGTTGACCATTGGCAGCCCCAAAATACTGACTTCGCACGTTCCAAGGAGATTGTGGAGCGCGTTACGGGGCGCACCGTCTATGGCTATCGTCAGCCACGTATGTTCCCAGTCGTGGAATCGGAAATCAAGCGCGTAGGTTATATCTACAACTCGTCGCTGAACCCTGCCTTCATACCAGGGCGATATATGCACCTCACGGAGCCGCGTACATGGTTTATGAAAGATGGTGTCGTGCAGATACCTGCCTCTGTTACGCCAATCATCCGTTTCCCGTTGTTCTGGCTTGCGCTCCATAACTTGCCAGAAGTTTTCTATCACTGGATGACGCGCCGCGTACTCAGGAAGGATGGCTACTTCGTCACCTACTTCCATCCCTGGGAGTTCTACGAGCTGAAGGAGCACCCAGAGTTCAAGATGCCGTTTATTATCAAGAACCACAGCGGCCTGCAGATGTGCGACCGCCTCAATCGTCTCGTCAAGATGCTGCTGGCTCATGGCCATGAGTTTATCACATATACTGAGTTTGTGGGAAGAATAAAAAAGTAGGAAATTCTCGCATATTTTCGCTAATTTTGCACTCACTATTACAATACTTTATGATTCAACGTAGATGCCAGAGCAGCGGACATATATTGCCATTGATTTGAAGTCGTTTTATGCTTCAGTAGAGTGTGTGGACAGAGGGCTGGACCCGCTGACCACAAACCTCGTAGTGGCAGATGTGAGCCGTACTGAGAAAACAATATGTCTGGCAGTGTCGCCATCTTTGAAAGCATACGGCATCGGTGGAAGGGCGCGACTCTTCGAGGTGGTCCAGCGGATGCGGGAGGTGAACTTCGAACGTCAGAGCAAGGTGCCAGATCATCGTCTGACAGGAAAATCTTCATCCGATATAGAATTGAAACAGCATCCGGACTGGGCTGTTGATTACATCGCAGCACCGCCACAGATGGCACACTATATTGAGGTCAGTTCGAAAATATACAAGACTTATCTGAAGTATATAGCGCCAGAGGACATCCATGTGTATTCCATCGATGAGGTGATTATGGATGTGACGGCTTATCTTGGTAGTTATAAGCTGACCGCTCATGAGTTGGCGATGAAGATGATTCGCGACGTGCTGAGTCAGACAGGCATCACAGCTACGGCTGGCATCGGCACAAACATGTATCTCTGCAAGGTGGCAATGGATATCGTGGCCAAAAAGATGCCAGCCGACAAGGGCGGAGTACGTATCGCAGAACTGGATGAAATGTCGTATCGCCGAGAGCTTTGGGACTATCGCCCGATAACGAAGTTCTGGAGAGTAGGACGCGGTATTGCAGAGAAACTGGCTCCTTTTGGTGTTGACACAATGGGAAAACTGGCGCGAATGTCTGTGCAGAATGAGGAAACGCTCTACAAGCTTTTTGGTGTGAATGCCGAACTGCTGATAGACCATGCCTGGGGCTGGGAACCGTGTACGATGGAGGCAGTAAAAGCATATCGGCCTGAGACGAACTCCTTTAGCAGCGGACAGGTGCTGCAGGAACCTTATGATTTCAAAAAGGCCCGTGTGGTGATACAGGAGATGGCAGAGGGTATGGCACTCGACTTAGTATCAAAACGATTGGTGACAGACCAATTGGTGCTGACCGTCGGTTATGATGCGGAAAACCTTACACGTCCTGAGATTCGAGAGAAATATCATGGCGAGATTACCAACAACTATTACGGCAAGACTGTACCGAAACACGCTCACGGCACGTTCAACTTCGACAAGCCCACTTCGTCATCGAGGCAAATTATGGATGGCGCAGCTGAGTTGTTCGACCGCTGTGTGAATCCAGACTTGCTGATTCGCAGGCTTAATCTGACCACGAATCATGTGGTATCGGAGGAATCCATTGTTGCAAGGGAAAATGCGCCACAGCAACTTGACCTCTTTACAGACTACGAGGCTTTAGAAAAGCAGAAGCAGGAGGAAAAAGCAAAACTCGACAAGGAGCGCCGGATGCAGGAAGCCCAATTGAAAATCAAACAGCGTTTCGGCAAGAACGCCATCCTCAGAGGTCTGAACTTCGAGGAGGGTGCCACCGCCAAGGATCGCAATAAACAGATAGGAGGACACAAGGCATGAACCGATGGAACAGCGAGAGCCATCAGGCTCGCATGAATAGCCGAGTTGTGACAGAGGAAGACGAAGTCAATCACGACTACGACGACATCATCAATCTACCGCACCACATCTCAAAGCGTCACCCACAGATGTCGATGTGGAACCGTGCAGCCCAGTTTGCACCCTTTGCCGCATTGACTGGCTACGAAGATGCCATCAAAGAAACGGCACAGGAAAATGAAAGCAGTTACGAAGCTACAGCGAAGGACGAATGGCCATTGAACTGGAATGAAAGATGATGCTCATCTCGCTACAAGGAGAAGAAAAATTGAGGATTTGTTTGTCTGTTTCGGTTATATTTATTACTTTTGTACCCAGAATTATAACGTATGACGTATGGTAAAAATAGAATGGAAATTATTATTACTAGTAGCATTCCTGGAATGCGGTAGTATGGCGAATGCACAGTTGCCGAATGAGAAATTCGGTAAACCGTCAAGTATGGAATGGGACTTCAACGGCTGGGGTGATGCGATTCATGCCGATGCAATCATTCTGTGCAAGACGATGAAGGTGACCTATCAGCTTTCTGACCAGGTATTCAACAACAATCAGTCTGAATCCGATCTCAGTGCTGCCAATATTGACGATTTCGGCAAGAACCAGATTGACGAGAGTAATATTCTGGTCAATTATGAGTTCCGACTCCGTACAAAGATTCTGAAGCCCGAAGGTGCCAAGCATGCCAATATCGACATCACCTACTTCAGCTCCGATGATGACAAGATGATTGCCGACGAACTGTTGGACTTGAAGATCAAGGTGTTCACCAAGAACGAGAAGGGAAAGGTGGAGAAAAAGACGGTCAATACCGACTCTTTCGTCAAGGAGCGTGTTGACAACAACTATATGGTGCTGCATGTGGTGGTGCCTGATGTTCAGCCAGGCAGCATCATTGAGTATCAATACAACATCACCAGTCCTCGTCCCCACTTCCTCTACGACTGGACATTTCAGGAGTGTATTCCTACTGTCCGCTCAAAAGCCGACATAGACATACCAGCCTTCCTGCAATTCAAGATGAATGTCCCCATCAACAAACTTATCACATCGGGCGTTGAGGTGGGCCATCTGGCTTACGATACCAACAGGGCAGACCTGAAGAGAGGTAAGACTTGTGTCACGAACCATTATAAAATCGTTGGTGACTATATTCTTCCAGAACCTGAGGGAGAGAAGATAGCCGTCTTTACCAGTCAGATTGTCAAGCCTACTGTTACCCTTCCTGCGTATATACCAACAGACCGTACGCATCTGAAGATCCAATAATAACGGAAATGCTACAGAGGCCAAAGAGGCTATCTGTTTAGGGGCTGATGCAATAAACCCCGTACTTTTTCGTTATTTAGTAGGTGTTTAGACGTTATTCCATAATACTGCTTCTGTCTCTGGCCGCTGTAGCGGCCAGGGCTCAGTATGATGTGTCGTTCAGTCATTACTGGGCGATGGAGCCTTCTTTCAACCCGGCTGCGGTGGGAAAGGAGTCCAAATTGAATGTGGCAGGCGCTTATGCCACCCAGTTGGCTGGCTTCGAGCATAATCCGAAGACGATGTATATAGGTGCGGATATGCCCGTCTATCTGATGAATAACTATCACGGAGTGGGTCTTCAGATCCTCAACGACGCTATCGGTCTGTTCTCTCACAAACGCTTAGGGGTGCAGTATGCCTTTCAGCCGCGGCTGTGGGGAGGCATCATGAGTGTGGGCATCCAGGCCTCATTGCTCAGTGAGACTTTCGAGGGTTCCAAGCTGGAACTGATTGACGATAGTGACCCTTTGTTTGTCAAGTCTGACATCAACGGCACGGGCCTTGACCTGAATGCAGGCATCTATTATAACCATCGCAACTGGTATGCCGGTGTTTCTGTGACTCACCTGAATTCGCCGACGGTGGAATTGGGGGAAAAGAACGAACTGAATGTCTCTTCGACCTATTATTTGACAGGCGGATACAATATTCGGATGAAAAATCCGTTTCTTACCATACACACCTCCTTTTTGGGCCGTACAGATGGTGTTGCCTGGCGGGCAGATGTTACGGGGCGCCTGAAGTACACTCATGAGAAGCGGGTGATGTATGCAGGATTGTCGTATAGTCCCACGAACTCCGTGACGGTACTCATTGGTGGAAACGTCCGCGGTATTCATCTGGGATACAGTTATGAGATCTATACGACGGCCATACGGATCGGCAACGGGAGCCACGAGCTCTTTGTGGGCTACCAGACAGACGTCAACCTCTTTAAGAAAGGCCGAAACCTGCATAAGAGCGTGAGAATCCTTTAAAGGTAAAAGGGTAAATAAATAGGTAAAAAAGGAAAATAGTAAATAACGAAGATATGGAAAGGAATGTAAATAGGAGGAAGCAAAAAGGAATGACGGCGAAAAGGTTTTTGCCTTTTTACCTTTTTACCTTTTTACTTTTTTTGTTTTCGGGTTGTTTCGGCGGCAAACTGGCTTCGTCGGGAGGTGGAGAGGTGACTGGCGCAGGAGGCCGTGCGTTCAGTGAACCGACACCATACGGAATGACGCTGATTAAGCGTGGTCATCTGAAGATGGGTATGGAGACAAACGACAGCCTCTGGGGACGTAAGACTCCTCTGCGTGATATCTCCGTCGACGGCTTCTGGATGGACGAGACCGAGGTGACCAATTCCAAGTACCGTCAGTTCGTGAACTATGTGCGTGACTCCATCCTCAGGGAGCGTCTCGCAGAAGTCGATGAGACCTATCGTACGATGAAGACGGATAAGGAAGGCAACGAACTTGGTTCCGTGCTGAACTGGAAGAAGCCTCTGCCGCGTAAGCCCAGTGAGGAGGAGCAGGAAATCATCGACGGTATCTATGCCACGAATCCCGTGACGGGCGAGAAGATGCTCGACTGCCGTCAGATGAACTATCGCTATGAGGTCTACGACTATACGTCCGCTGCCCTGCGCCGTAACCGTCTGGATCCAGAGGAGCGTAACCTGAATACCGACATCGCCGTGAATCCCAACGAGGTGGTGTGGATCTCGAAAGATACAGCCTATATCGACGACGAAGGGAAGATTGTACGTGAGACTATCAACCGTCAGCTCTCAGGACCATGGGACTTCCTTAATACGTACATTGTTAATATATATCCTGATACCACCTGTTGGGTGAACGACTTCCCCAATGCCGATAACGAGATGTACATGCGCTACTATTTCTCCAATCCTGCCTACAACGAGTATCCCGTGGTGGGAGTGACGTGGGAGCAGGCCAACGCCTTCTGTCACTGGCGCACAGAGTATCTGCTGAAGGGCCTGGGCGCTGCCGCCCGTTTCGTACAGCGCTATCGTCTGCCGACAGAGGCAGAGTGGGAGTTTGCTGCCCGTGGCAAGGACCAGAACGAATTCCCTTGGGATAATGAGGATGTGGCCAGCGGTAAGGGCTGTTTCTATGCTAACTTCAAGCCCGATGACGGCAACTACACGAAGGATGGTAACCTGATCACGAGTCGTGTGGGTATCTATTCGTCCAACAGCAACGGTCTCTACGACATGGCTGGCAACGTGGCCGAGTGGACAAGTACCATCTATACGGAGGCCGGCGTCGATGCGATGAACGATATTAATCCGCAGTTGAGATATAACGCAGCTAAGGAGGATCCTTATCGCCTGAAGAAGAAGAGTGTTCGTGGCGGATCTTGGAAGGATCCTGAATCTTATATCCGCTCGGCTTGGCGTTCCTCGGAATACCAGAATCAGCCTCGTTCATATATAGGCTTCAGGTGTGTAAGAAGCCTCGCGAACTCTACCAGTGAGAAAACCAAGCTGAAATAATAAATGGTAAATGTGTAAATTGTAAATCCCTATGACCACCTATAGTAAATTCAATTTTGTCTATCGTCTGCAGAAATGGATGGACAGCGTGCCAGGACAGACCTTCCTCAATTATGCATATAGCTGGGGAGCCTCTATCGTGATTTTGGGTACACTTTTCAAACTGACCCATCTTCCTGGTGCCAACTTCTTCCTGTTCCTGGGCATGGGAACAGAGGTGTTCGTATTCTTCATCTCGGCCTTCGACCGTCCGTTTGACAAGACGACCGATGGCATGGAGCTGGATACACATATCAAGACCGACGACGACCTGGTGGAGGCTTCGGCTGCTCCTGCTACCGTCATCGGTGGCAATGGCGGCACCATCATCATCGGAGGTGGTGTCGGCTCGGGAGTGCCTGGCCAAGTGAATGAGATAAGCGAGGCTAGTCAAACTAGTCAGGCCACTGTCGATACAGAGGCTATTGCCGCTGTCTCGTCTTCTGTGACGACGATGGCTGGCGGTTCTCCCGTAGCATTGCCTCAGGTGAATCCTGAGCTCGAGGAGGCGACGGCCAACTACGTTGATGAGCTCAAGCACCTCACGGAGATGCTCTCGAAGGTGGCAGAGCAGAGCGAGCGTCTGGCACGTGACTCGGAGGAGATGGAGAACCTGAACCGTACACTGACAGGCATCACCAAGATCTATGAGATGCAACTGAAGAGCGCCAGCTCGCAGATAGGAACCATCGATGACATCAACGCCCAGACGCGCCGTATGGCAGAGCAGATCGCAGAACTCAATCAGATCTACACCCGTATGATTGAGGCGATGACCGTCAATATGAGGGCTGCCGCCCCCTTAGGTCAATAAATAATGGTAAATTGTAAATAGTCAAATAGTAAATAAAAGTGGCAATTAAGAAAAGACCCGTCTCGCCGCGCCAGAAGATGATCAATCTGATGTATGTCGTCTTGATGGCCATGCTTGCGCTGAATGTCTCCAACGAGGTGCTCAACGGCTTCTCCATCGTGGAGGAAAGTCTGAAGCGCACGACGCAGAATGCCGCTGTGGAGAATCAGGCAATCTACGATGACTTTGCCGAACAGATGAAGAAAAACCCCCAGAAGGTGAAGCAATGGTACGACAAGTCACAGAAGGTGAAGACGATGAGTAACAAGCTCTACCACCTGGTAGACGAACTGAAGCAGGCCATTGTGATCGAGGCCGACGGCAAGAATGGCGATGTGCAGAACATCCGCAACAAGGAAGACCTTGAAGCTGCCAATCAGGTGATGCTGGCTCCTGGCCGTGGCCGTGGACAGGAGCTCTTCGATGCCATTAATGCCTATAGAGCCAGTCTGTTGCCGATGGTCACCAGTCCCCGTCAGAAGAAAGTGATTGTCTCCAATCTGACCACCGAGGTGCCTAAGGAAGCCAGCTCTCTGGGTAAGAACTGGCAGGAGTATATGTTTGAGTCGATGCCTGCCGCCGCTGCTGTCACGCTGCTGTCGAAGCTACAGAATGATGTGCGTTATGCCGAGGGCGAGGTGCTCCACACCCTGGTGCAGAACATCGACGTGAAGGATATCCGTGTGAATGCCCTCGAGGCTTTCGTCATCCCCAATTCCCAGACCATCGTCCGTGGCGACAAGTTCTCGGCTCATATCGTGATGGCTGCCGTCGACACCACTCAGGTGCCTGATATCTATATTGGCAATCAGAAGGTGACGCTGCAGGATAACCTCTACGAACGTATATGTAACACGACTGGCGACTTTACGTTGGCAGGCTATTTGGAGACTTTCAATGGTAATGGCGAGCGTGTGCGTCGCGACTTCACTCAGAAGTACACCGTCGTTGATCCCAGTGCGACCGTCTCTGCCGACCTGATGAACATGCTCTATGCGGGCTACAACAACCCCATCAGCGTCAGTGTGCCTGGTGTGCCTCTTAGCAAGGTGCAGGCCACCATGACCAATGGTACTCTACAGGCCGTAGGACCTGGTAAGTATATCGCCCGTCCTTCGAAGATTGGCGAGAATGCTACCATCACCGTCGTCTCCACGAATACAGGCCGTACGCAGCAGATGGGACAGTTTACTTTCCGTGTGCGCCGTCTGCCTGATCCTACACCTTATATTACGATGAACGACGAACATGGCAATGCTACCCGTTTTAAGGGTGGTGGTCTGGTGAAAGGTCAGCTGGTTGGAGCCAATACGCTCGGTGCTGCCATCGACGACGGCATCCTCGACATCGCCTTCAAGGTACAGTCGTTCGAGACCGTCTTCTTCGATAATATGGGTAATGCCGTGCCCATCGTTAGCGAGGGTGCTTCGTTCTCTGGACGTCAGAAAGAGACCTTCCGCAAGCTGACGCGTAACCGCCGATTCTACATCTCCCGTGTGACGGTGGTAGGCCCCGATGGACTCACGCGCACCCTGCAAAACCCCATGGAAGTCATAGTGAAGTAATTGAAGATTGAATATTGAAAATTGAATAAGATTATGAGAATAGTACAAAGTTTCAACCAAAGGGAAGATTGGACGAGAAAGATGTGGATTGTGGCATTCTGCCTACAATTTTCAATCTTCAATTTTCAATCTTCAATATCATCCGCTCAGCCGAAGCAGCGCCGTGTACAGCCAAAGACGGAGCAGCAACAGCAGCAGAAGAAGAGTTCGTCATCGGCCATGTCCATCCGTGAACAGATATACTTCCCCACGGCTGTCGACATGCCTGAGGATGTGGTGTGGCGTCGTGATATCTACCGTGAGATCGACCTCACGAAGGATGAGAATGCGGGTCTTTACTACCCTGTGCAACCCGAGGGCAAGCAGATGAACCTCTTCACCTATATCTTCAAGCTGGCGCAGAACAATTATATTCCTATCTACGAATATTCTATTGCCAACGACGGTGCCGATGTGTTCACCGACGAGACAAAGGTAAAGATGAAGACCCTGCTCGACGACCGTCATATCTTCTATGAAGAGGGCGAGAATGGCAAACTGAAGGTCGACAACAGCGACATCCCCTCACCAGAGGTCACGAAATACTACCTCAAGGAGAGTGCCTACTACGATCAGGCCAATGCCGCCTTCCATATCAAGGTGGTGGCTCTCTGTCCGGTGATGATGCGTGAGGACGATTTCGGCGGCGAAGCCACCCAGTATCCGCTGTTCTGGGTGAAGTACAGCGACTTGGAGCCTTTTTTGAACCGTCAGACGGTGATGACCTCCAACCTCAACAACGCCGCCACGATGTCTATGGACGATTTCTTCACACTCAATATGTATCGCGGCAAGATCTACAAGACCAACAATGCCCAGGGCAAGACGCTCCTGCAGCTTTGCGATGGCGATACCACGAAGCTCTCTGCCGAGCAGAAGCGCATCGAGAAAGAGCTTGAGGCCTTCCGTAAGAACATCTTCGGCGACCCTGAGAAGAAAGACTCTCTCGACAGCATCGCCAATGTCAATCCTCAGAACGTGAAGGCAGCCAAGAAGGCAAAGGCCAAGACCGTCAAGGCCAAGAACACCAGTGTGAAGGCCTCAAAGTCATCTAAGCCCAAGAGTTCATCCGCCTCATCTTCCTCTGGCAATGCTCGCGTCAGCGTCCGTCGTCAGAGACATTGATAAGACAGGTTGATGTGAGGGATGAATCGCTGTAAACTCCTTTAAATAAAGCACTTTCGCTTAAAAATGTGAAGGATGAAGGACGTTTGCTCTAATGCCAAATGTTAATCGCAATCGTCCTTCGGTCAAATATCTTTACAAAATAAAATTCATTAGACTTTTCTCGGACTTTGGGCTAAGGAAAGTGGGAGTTTACTGCCTGTAAACTCCCACTTTACTGCCTGTAAAGTCCGACTTTAGTTAGCCTAAACTCCGAGCTTTTGTAAACCGCTGAAAATCAGACGTATACGGTTTTGTGTAAAGCAAAGTTTGTGTTTGTGATTTTTCTTTACATAATAAAGTATTGCATACAGGAATCTTACTCGCCTATAGTTCTTTCCATCATTCGTGGGGGCCAAATCTACCAAGACGGCCAAGGTGAAGCCGAGCAGCGTGAAGAGTTCGAAGTCTTCTGCACCTAAGAGCAGCAGTAGCAGTGGTTCTGCTCGTGTCTCCGTGCGCCGTCAGCGCCACTAAAAATGATTGTAATTCATAAAAGATATGAAAAAAGAGCGACCATTCGCTCTTTTTTTGTATCTTTGCAACCTCACAAATATTGAAAACGGTTATGAAGAAATTATTGACTTTAGTCGTGCTCCTGTCGGCCATGACGCTGACAGCACGGGCACAGGGTGTCCATTTTGGTGTCAAGGGTGGTATTGATGTCACTGACATGAGTTTCAGCGAGAAGGTGTTCAATACATCAAACAGGCTTGGCTGGTTCATCGGCCCTTCATTGCAGATAGAATTCCCCATGAGTGGCTTTGGCATCGACATCGCAGGTCTCTACGACCAGAAGAGTACCGAGGTCAACGACCAGACCATCAAGATGAAGAGCGTTCTCGTGCCCCTCAACCTTCATTTTAGAATCGGATTCGGCCGCGATGCAGGTATATATCTTGCAGCAGGTCCACAGTTCGGCTTCAACGTCGGCGATGATGAGTTCAAGTGGAATGCGGATGGTGTGGAAAACACGTTCCAGCTGAAGAAATCCAGCCTGAGTGCCAATCTCGGTGCCGGCTTCTATATCGCAGGCTGTTGGGAGGTAGGTGTTACCTATAATATCGCCCTGGGCAAGACGGGCGATGCGACCTTTAATTCCGTCAGGGATGGAATCAAAGAAGACGATGGTAAGTCGAGAACCTGGCAACTCTCTGCCGCCTACTATTTCTAAGTAGTCAATTGTAAATCGTCAAATTGTACATAGACGTCATCCTTCCTGTGCCGCTCGACGGCGTGTTCACCTATTCTGTACCACAGTCGTTGGAAGGACAGGTGAGGGTAGGGGCGCGTGTGCTCGTGCCTTTCGGCCGCAGCAAGACCTACGTCGGCATCGTCGACAAATCGTCTGTCAACTATCAACTATCAGATGTCAAATATAAGGACGTTCTTCAGGTCCTCGACGCTTCTCCCATCCTCACAGACTGTCAGCTGCGCCTCTGGCAGTGGATCTCTGACTACTACATGTCGCCCATCGGCGAGGTCTACAAGGCCGCTCTCCCCTCAGGACTGAAGGCCGAAGACGGTTATCGTCCGAAGACCGAACTCTACCTCCGTCTGGCGCCAAAGTTCCGCTCCGAGCAGGCTCTTCACATCGCCCTCGACATGCTCCAGCGCGCTCCCAGTCAGCAGAAGGCCTTCATCGACTTCCTCGATTTGGCTTTGTCAAATGAAGATTATCTCGCGGGTATTACCCGTGATGAACTGCTGAACCAAGGCCATACCCTCGCCACTATTACCGCCCTCGTGAAACGTGGACTCCTCGAGACCTTTGAGCAGGAGGTGGGGCGCCTGAACCACGGCGGCGAGCCCCATCCCGAACGTATCAAGACCCTCAGCCTTGCCCAGCAGGATGCTTACAACCAGATACAGTTCGCCTTCCTCAAGAAGAATGTTACCCTGCTCCACGGCGTCACCTCTAGCGGTAAGACCGAAATCTATATCCACCTTATCCAACAGGCGTTGGAGAAGCAGCAGCAAGTGCTCTACCTCCTGCCTGAGATAGCCCTCACCGTACAGATGATGGATCGCCTGCATCGAATCTTCGGCAACCGTCTGGGCATTTATCACTCCAAGTACAGCGATGCCGAGCGCGTGGAGATCTGGCAGAAGCAGCTCTCCGCCCATCCCTATGATGTCATCCTTGGTGCGCGCAGTGCAGTGTTCCTGCCCTTCCAGCGTCTCGGCCTGGTAATTGTCGACGAGGAGCACGAGACCAGCTACAAGCAGCAGGATCCCGCTCCACGTTACCACGCTCGCGATACTGCTATCGTCTTGGCGCAGATGATGGGGGCGAAGGTGTTGCTGGGAACAGCGACCCCTTCGACAGAGACCTACCACAACGCCCAAACAGGCAAGTACGGCCTCGTTGAGTTGAAGGAGCGCTATCAGGGCATCATGCTGCCGGAGATACAGGTCGTCGACATCAAGGACCTGCAGCACCGTAAGATGATGAGTGGTCCCTTCTCGCCCCAGTTGCTGCTGAAGGTGCGCGAGGCGTTGGAACGCGGCGAGCAGGCCATCCTCTTCCAGAACCGTCGCGGCTATGCGCCGATGATCGAGTGCCGTAAGTGCGGATGGGTGCCCCATTGCCAGAATTGCGACGTGTCGCTTACCTATCACCGTCATCTCAATCAGCTTACCTGCCACTATTGTGGCAGCACTTATCAGGTGCCTGTGGAGTGTCCTGCCTGTGGAAGCCGGGACCTCGCCTCGCGGGGGTATGGCACGGAGAAGATAGAGGATCAGGTGCGTGAGATATTCCCCGAGGCTCGCATTGCCCGTATGGATCTCGATACCACCCGTTCGCGTCAGGCCTACGAGCGCATTATCAACGACTTCTCCGCAGGTCGCACCAACCTCCTTATCGGTACGCAGATGATCTCCAAGGGACTCGACTTCGACCGTGTCTCCGTTGTGGGCATCCTCAATGCCGATACTATGCTCAATTATCCTGACTTCCGTGCCTATGAGCATGCCTTCATGATGATGGCGCAGGTCAGTGGACGAGCCGGTCGCAAGGGTCGTCAGGGACTTGTCATCCTTCAGACAAAAAGTCCTGACCTCCCAGTCATCCGTCAGGTTGTCAACAACGATTTCGACGCTTTTTTCCGTTCCATTCTCGCCGAGCGCCGTCAGTTCCGCTATCCGCCCTATTGCCGACTGGCCTATGTCTTCCTGAAACACCGTACGGACAGTCTTGCCGATGCCGCTGGCCACGACCTCGGCCGTCTTTTGCGCCAGTGGTTCGGAGCCCGAGTCCTCGGCCCTGACCGTCCTGCCGTCGCCAAGGTCAAGTCGCTGGCCATCCGTAAGCTCGTGCTGAAACTTGAACCAGGGCTCAACATGGCCGATGTGCGCAAATATTTAGCGCTTGCCCGTCAGCAGATGCTTCAGGACAAGCGCTATACCTCATTGCAGATCTATTTCGACATCGATCCGCTGTAACCTCTATAACCTGAGGCCGATGAAGGCGCGGGCGCGCCATTTGTTCTGGTTGATAACCACGACATCGTCGTCGAAGACGGAGTTGTTCATTACAAGGGTGGCACCAGCGAAATAGCGGGGCGAGAAGTTATAGATGATGGCGGCTCGCTCATTGAAGATCATGTTGAAACGCATGTGCCGGGCCTCTTTGCGCTCGCCGTTGACAGTCATCTTATTGCGGTTGTAGACCACGAAGGTGGGCAGCAGGGAGAAGTGGATCAGCCATTTCTGCCCCAGCACCCAGTTGTAGGCGTAACCGCCGCCGATGCCGACATGACCAACGTCGATGCTGACGGTAGGGGCGTTCGGATTCCTGGCTTTCAGTTCGTCTCTCGTCTCGATGATGCCTCCCTGATAGCTGATGCCCGCAAGCCAGGAGCCAGCAGAACGGCGCTGGATGTAACTCTGATTGAAGGCGGCAGGATAGGAGAAATGACGGTGGTTGAAGGCATAGTAGCCCGCGAAGTTTACGACTTTCAGCGTGAGGTCGCCTGACTCCATGGGCTGTTCCCCACGATCCTCACGGTAGACGTCGCCCGTCAGCGATTCTGATCGCTGGTAGCTGAAGTCGAGGCTGATGCGGCTGCTGTAGTAGTTGAGGTTGAATTCGTAGTCCTTGTAGGTGCCGCTCATCTTGGCGGGATTGAGGGCCACGGCAGCTGAGAGGCCTCGGTAGGAGGCTGCAATGCTTATGGTGGTCTTGTGGCTGGTGCTGAGGTCGGCTTTCGAGTAGATGTCGTTCACCGTTCCCTTCGCATGGAAGTCATTTCCTGTCTGGTTCAGCCTCAGCTTCAACGTCACTGTGCCTTCGGGACGAACGACGTAGTTGGTGTCGTAAGGCGTCTTGTAATAGCGGCTGGAGAGGACACTGTCCACCTTGGCCTTTAATTGCTGGTTGCGACTCTGTCCCAAGGTCTCGTTTGAGACCATGAGAAGAAAAGATGCCAGGATCCAATGACAGACGTTTCTCATACACAGGGCTGTTAAAAAGTATGAACTCTTAGAAGTTCAGCTCGCAGTTGACGCCGAGCACGCGGTTGGTGCGGGTGAAGGAGTCGCTGATGCGCGGGCTGGCGGAGCTCACGCGGTCGTAGTCCTCGTAGTTCGTCTGGAAGTAGCCGGCACCGAGCTGGATGTGCTCGTTGGCGCGGTACTTGAAGCCGAAGCCGATGCTGCTGGAATTGACCACAAACGACATGTCGTTCATGTAGGCATCAGTAAGTTGGTAGCGCGTGAGCTGGACACCTGCGGAGATGGTCAGACGGTCTGTGACATCCCACTCCGCACCGGCGAGGTACTCGTTGGTGCCGCCGTCGAGCAGCTTCTGTGTGTCGTTATACCAGTGGGCCTTGGTGTCGTAGAAGTGGTGGTAGCCGAGGTTCAGACGCACGCCGTCGGTGATGTTCCACATGGCTCCGAGAGCGAGCTGGGCGGGGGAGTCCTCGTCGATTTTCTCGGCATCGCGGAACTTGTTGACGGCAGGGATCTCGCTGGCCTCGTTGACGGTAGACTCGTTCTCCATGTGCATCTCGGTGCGGGCCTCGTACTTCACGGCGAAGTTGAAGTCGCCCACGCGCCAGTCGATACCGATGACGGGGGCCACGCCGACACCCGACTGGTTGCAGAGGAGATTCACACCCTGGGAGTACTTCTGCAGGGCGTTGAGGCTCTGCTTCGTACCCTCGAGTTGGGCGAGCTTGGCGGTGAGCTCTGCGGGAGCCTCGACGCCTGCGGCCTGATATTGGGAGATGCCTGCGTTTACCTGTGAGATACCAGCATCGACGGTGGTGGCTGCACCCTGGAGGAAGCTGCCGAAGTCGACATAGCCTGCGGCGGTGTTCACCATGATGTTGTGGATCTTGGCCTTATAGGTGGCGGTGCCGTAGAGCAGTCGCAGACCGCCATAGACGGAGAGGTCTGACGTGATCTTATAGGCTGCGCCGAGCTGGAAGCCGAAGTAATACTGGCGCCCCTGCATATAGCCATCCATGTCGTAGCCTGTGGCGCCGAGGGGCTGCAGTTGAGTGGCGATGTTGCCCACGACACTCTCGAAGGAGCCGAGGCCGTCGGCAAACTCACACTTGCCACCGCCGCCAGGGACGGAGAAGTTGAACTGTACGCTCCAGTTGCCTTTGTTGTAGGCTCCCTGCAGCGAGGGGATGAAGGGGGCGTCGGCCACACCCTCGAAGGTCTTCTCGGTCAGTCCGTGGTTCTTACGGCCTAAGGCGAAGACAGGACTCTCACTACGGATGGTACGCGTCTGGTGGGCGTACTGCCAGTTGAGGGCGAGGTGGAGACCTTCAGGCATGAAGGCAACACCTGCGGGGTTGGAGTAGACACCGTCGAGGCCGATGGCTGCATCGCGGGCGGGGTTCCTCAAGAAATCGATACTCTGGTTTGTGTTGGTTAAGATTCCACCTGCGTTGGCAGTGGTGGTAGCGGCCAGCATCAGGCAGGCCAGCATGGATTTAATTGTTTTCATATCCTAAATAACATCTTTTTACGAAATCGGCTGCAAAAGTAAAAAGATTACATGAATCACGGGTGTTTACGCACACATAGTTAACGAAGTTTAACAAAAACTGCACAAAAACATGCGCATTTGTGCAATTCTGTGCAAGAATTAGACAGAATAACTTTTAAAGACATAGTAACATATTAACATTTTTCTTAGACAGAAGAACATAAGAACATATTTTTAGAACTAACAATATATTTGAATACTTATGTACTTATGTTCTTATGTCTAAAAATCGTGTATAATAAAATTGTTAATATGTTACTATGTCTTTAAAAAAATACTATGTCTTTACTTTTTGAGTTCGGGGTAGGAAAGGCGGGTGTGGTAGATGTTTTTGAGCTTCTCGATGAGGACGGTCTTGGCGTAGGCGATGTCGCGGAATGTGATGGGGCACTCGCGGAAGTAGCCCTCGGCCACCTGGGTGTCGATCAGACGGTTCACCAGCTCGCGGATGGACTTCTCCGTATAGTCTGGGAGTGAGCGCGAGGCGGCCTCGACGGTGTCGGCCATCATGAGGATGGCCTGCTCCTTGGTGAAGGGGTTCGGACCAGGATAGGTGAACAACAGCTCGTCGACATCCTCATTGGGGTGGGCGTTCTTATACTGCACGTAAAAATACTTGGTCTTGCCCTGTCCATGGTGGGTAGAGATGAAGTCCTTGACGATGTTCGGCAGGTTGTATTTCTCTGCCAGTTTGATGCCTTCGGTGACATGGCTGATGATCATCTGGGCGCTGTCGATGGAGCCCATCTTCTCGTGGGGATTGACGCCCGACTGGTTTTCGGTGAAGTATATGGGGTTGGCTATCTTGCCGATGTCGTGGTAGAGGGCTCCCGTGCGGACGAGTTGGCTCTTGGCATTGATCTTGCGGGCGATCTCGGCGGCAAGGTTTCCCACCTGGATAGAGTGCTGGAAGGTGCCTGGGGCCACCTCACTCATCTTGCGCAGCAGCGCCTTGTTCATGTCGGAGAGCTCGATGAGTGTGATGTTCGACGTGAAGCCAAAGGCCTTCTCGATGAGGTAGAGTAGGGGGTAGGAGCAGAAGAGCAACAGACCGTTGATGACGATATAGGTGGTCTCGCTGAGGCTGATTCTGGATGCATCGCTGCTTTTCATCCACTCCAGCGCCAGGTTGGTGATGGCCATGCCGGCGGTGATGAGGACGGCTGTCCAGAAGAGCTGTGAGCGGCTGGAAAGCTCGCGGAGGGAGAAGATGGCGATGAGTCCTGCTACCGACTCGACGGCAATGAACTCCAACGGGTGCTGGAGGATGCAGGCGCAGATAAGCACGGTGATGATATGCGTCATGAAGGCGGTACGCGAGTCCATGAACACACGCACGAAGATGGGGATCATCGCGAAGGGCAGGATGTAGATATGGAGCACGCTGTGGCTGACCATCAGCGAGGCCAGGACGCAGAAGAAGACGATGATGGCATAAAGCATCGCCGTGGAGCGTGCCAGCTCGAAGTAGTCCTTGCGGAAGAGGGAGAGGTAGACGGTGAAGCAGATGATGAAGACGGCGACGTAGAAGATCTGCCCAAGGATGGTGAACGAGAGGCGGGGATCGTTCTCGTGCTTGCGCTCCGACTCCTTCTTGAACGACATGAGGATGTTGTAGGTCTTCGTGTCGACGATGTCGCCGCGGTCGATAATCTTCTGTCCACGCTGTACGAGGCCCGTTGCCAGCGGAATACTGTTCTGTAGCTCGTTGAGGCTCGACTCACTGCGGTTCTTGTCATAGGTGAGGTTCGGCGCGAGATAGTCGTTGAGATTACACTTGCGCAGGATGTCGCGATGGGCCGCCAGCGCCTCGTCGAGGAAAATCTGCTCGTAGGCAGAGACCACGGAACTCACCTTGTTGATCTGTACGCTGTTGGCGTCCTTGCCGTCGATGATACGGATCATGCGGGTGGTGTCCTGACAGAGCTTCTGGTACTCTGAACTGCTCATGATGCCCTGGGTATAAAGGTCGCTCAGACGGTTGGCGATGATGCTCAGGTAGTCGTTGCTCAGTCCAGGGATGCCGTCGCTGTAGTCTTTGTAGAACTGTCGGATCTGTTTGCCAGACACCTCTTTGTCGTATATATAGTAGGGCTCGTAGAGCTCCATCAGACTGTCGCGCTCGGCCTTCACAGCCTCATCGCTCTTGTAAATGGGAAAGTCGAAGGGTGCGCTGAGGTCAGCATAGATCCAGGGACGCCCCTTCTCGATGTTGAAGTTGAAGTGATTGCGACGGGGCATCAGCCACACGATGATGGTGACAGAGGCTATGATCAGGGCGGCACGGATGAGATAGTCGCGCCAGTTGAGATCGTCTTTGCTAATGGAACTGCTCATTTTTGCTGATTTTGGTGCAAAGATACAAAAAATAACCACAGATAGCATAGATTCTATAGATTATTTGTCATTTTTTCTGCATAATCTGTGTAAATCTGCGGTTTATTTAGTAACTTTGCACGCAAAATTAATAAAACAATGTCAGAAATAAGAGTGAGGGTGCGCTTTGCACCCAGTCCTACGGGCGCCCTGCACATCGGAGGTGTGAGGACGGCCCTTTATAATTATCTGTTCGCTCGTCAGCATGGCGGCGACCTTGTGTTCCGTATCGAGGATACCGATTCCAACCGTTTCGTGCCTGGTGCCGAGGAGTATATCCTGGAGTCGTTCAAGTGGCTGGGCATCCAGTTCGACGAGGGTGTCAGCTTCGGAGGCGACAAGGGACCTTACCGCCAAAGCGAGCGTCGTGAGATCTATAAGAAGTATGTGCAGCAGCTCTTGGATGCCGACAAGGCCTATATCGCCTTCGACACCCCTGAGGAGCTGGAGGCAAAGCGCCAGGAAATCCAGAACTTCCAGTACGACAGCCATACCCGTGGCCAGATGCGTAACTCGCTGACCCTGCCGAAAGAGGAGGTAGAGCGACTGATGGCCGAGGGTCACCAGTATGTGGTGCGCTTCAAGATCGATGGTGGACAGGAGGTGCTGGTGAACGACCTCATCCGTGGTGAGGTGCGCGTGAAGACTGATATTCTTGACGACAAGGTGCTCTTTAAGAGTGCCGACGAGCTGCCCACCTATCATTTGGCGAATATCGTCGATGACCACCTGATGGAGATCTCCCACGTGATCCGCGGTGAGGAGTGGCTGCCGAGTGCACCCCTGCACGTGCTGCTCTACCAGGCTTTCGGCTGGGAAGACACCATGCCGCAGTTCGCCCATCTGCCGCTGCTGCTGAAGCCCGACGGCAAGGGTAAGCTCTCGAAGCGTGATGGTGACCGTCTGGGATTCCCCGTATTCCCATTGGAGTGGAAAGACCCCAAGACAGGCGAGACATCGCGCGGCTATCGTGAGGACGGCTATTTCCCCGAGGCAGTCATCAACTTCCTCGCTCTGCTAGGCTGGAACCCAGGAACGGAGCAGGAGCTCTTCACACTCGACGAGCTCGTGCCGCTGTTCGACATCTCGAAGTGCTCGAAGGCTGGTGCGAAGTTCGCCTACGACAAAGGTATCTGGTTTAACCATGAGTATATCCTGAAGAAGTCGAATGAGGAGATTGCCGCCTTGTTCGAGCCCATCGTGAAGGAACACTGTCCGCAGGAGACGTCGGAGCGTGTGCTGCAGGTGACGGCGATGATGAAAGACCGTGTGTCGTTCGTCAAGGAGTTGTGGCCTCTGTGTTCGTTCTTCTTCGAAGCCCCCACGACTTATGATGAGAAGACGGCGAAGAAACGCTGGAAGGAAGACTCTGCTGTACAGCTGACAGAACTCATTGGCGTGCTGGAGGGTATCGATGATTTCTCGCTCGAGAATCAGGAGCAGATCGTGCATGCGTGGATCGAGCAGAAGGAATACAAGTTGGGTAACATCATGAACGCCTGGCGCCTGGCACTCGTAGGCGAGGGCAAGGGTCCCGGCATGTTCGATATCTCTGCCTTCTTAGGCAAAGAGGAGACAATCAAGAGAACAAAACGTGCGATAGAAGTGCTCGGATGATCTACAACCTCATCATATATCTCTATCTCTTGGGTGTGGCGGTCTACAGTCGCTTCAACGAGAAGGTGCGTAAGATGTGGCGCGGTGAGCGCGACGCCTTCCGTGTGCTCAGAGAGAAGGTAGACCCCAGCGCGCAGTACGTGTGGTTCCATGCGGCCTCGCTGGGAGAGTTTGAGCAGGGACGCCCGTTGATGGAACAGCTCCGCCGCGACCATCCGGAGTACAAGATCCTGCTCACCTTCTTCTCGCCTTCGGGCTATGAGGTGCGTAAGAACTACGAGGGGGCCGACATCATCTGTTACCTGCCCCTCGACACCATCACCAACGCCCGTCGTTTCCTTCGTACCATCCGTCCTGTGATGGCGTTCTTCATCAAGTACGAGTTCTGGTATAACTACCTGCATATCCTCAAGCACCGTGGAGTGCCTGTGTATAGTGTATCGAGCATCTTCCGTCCTGATCAGGTGTTCTTCAAGTGGTATGGCCGTCAGTATAGCCGTGTGCTCCACTGCTTCACCCATTTCTTCGTGCAGAACGAGATATCGAAGGAGTTGCTGGCGAAGATCGGCATCACCGATGTGTCGGTGGTGGGCGACACCCGCTTCGACCGTGTCCTGCAGATCAAGGAGGCTGCCAAGCAGCTGCCGATCGTAGAGGAGTTTGTTTCGAATAATGAAGAGGGGGTCTTCGTGGCTGGTTCTTCATGGCCGCCGGATGAGGAGATCTTCATCAAATACTTCAACCAGCATCCTGAGTGGAAGCTGATCATCGCCCCGCATGTTATCGGCGAGGATCATCTGCGTCAGATCGAGAAACTGCTTGAAGACCGCAAAGTCCTCCGCTACACCTCCGCCGCTGAAAAAATGGTCAATGATTACGACGTTCTCATCATCAATTGCTTCGGCTTGTTGTCGAGCATCTACCGTTACGGCGATGTGGCCTATGTAGGTGGTGGCTTCGGCGTGGGCATCCACAACCTGTTGGAGGCTGCCGTCTGGGATGTGCCCGTGTTCTTCGGCCCCAACAACCAGAAGTTCCAGGAGGCTCAAGGGTTGAAGAAGAGTGGTGGTTTTGAGATCAGCAACTACGAGGATTTCGCCCGTCAGATGGATCGTTTCGCTGCCGATGCCGAGGAGCTGAGGGCACAAGGCAAAAAAGCAGGCTCTTTTGTGGAGAGCCTGTCAGGTGCTACAGCAAAGGTGCTGGCTAGCATCACTCTTCCATTACCTTCAGTCGATTGACGCTGGCGTAGTTGACAATACCTTTCTTTTCGAGGAATTGTGTGAGCATGTCTGAAGTGAGCTTGTTTAACGAGTGTGTCGATGAGTTGAAATACTGCTTGCAGACGGTGGCCATATAGCTGCTGGTGATGAGCCTGTAGGTTCTGTGGATGTCGAAGTCCTGGCCGTCGAGCGTCTTCAGCTTGATACTCTTCAGGCGGTCTTTGTTGGGGTCGTCCTTGTCGACGATGGCCTCACAGAGGATGCCCGCCACGCGCGGTAGGTGGTAGAGCGAGCCACGGCAGTAGGTGGTGATGATATTCAGGATATCCTCTCCCGTGACGAGTGATGTGACGGCTTCGTTGTAGAAGGGGTCCATGGCGAGGATGTCGTGGACGGTGATGTCGCCTGCCGAGAGGGAGTCGATGCGTGTGCCACCGTTGTTCATGATGCAGATGTCACCCTGTCCTTCCGTCAGAAGGGCGTCGCAGAGCATGTAGGTCATCTGGTCCTTGATCTTGAAGGGCTCTTCGGCCTGGGCCACCACGCGCTTGAAGAACGGATCGTCGCTGAAGTGGTCTACCATCGCTGCCACGAGCTTGTTCTCGTTGGGGAACTTCTTCACCTCGATGTATTCTGCCTTCTTCTTGGTCACCTTACCCTTCTCCAGCGTGAGGCTGATGTGGGTGACCATGGGCAGACGGTTCTTGTTCTGCGTGATGAGCACACCGTTATGCAGGGGTTCCTCGGCTGTGAGCTGAGTGTGGCTATGGCCGCCGATGATGAGGTCGAACCAGGGGAAACGCTCTGCCATCTCGAGGTCTTCCTGATAGCCGATGTGCGACAGCAGAATCTTGACATCCCAGTTCTTGCTGAGAGCCTGATACCGTCCGATGACGTTCTCGGGTTGCGTGAAGCGGATGCCCTCCACATTCTCGGGGTGGGTGTCAGGGCGCCCCATCGAGTTCACCTGTATCACGCCAATGATGCCCACCTTGATGCCGTTGACGTCGAACACCTTGGTAGGTACGATGTTCAGACCTGCCTCTGGCGAGGGGAACATGTTGGCACAGATATAGCTGAAGTTCGAATAGCCCATCAGCGGTGCCAGCGACTTCACGTCGAACTCATGGTTGCCGACGGCGGTGGCGTTGAAGCCCACCTGATTCATCAGCGACACCATGGGATACGACGAAATCTCGTACATGTCGTTGAGGGGATTACCCGTGCGGTTGTCGCCTGCCGAGAGCACGAGCAGCGAGGGATAGAGCTTCCGCAGGCTGTCGGCAATGGCGGCTAACTTTGGGAACGCCTCGATGGTGGCGTGCATATCGTTCACGGCGAGGATATGTACCTCTTGCTTTTGTCCGTAGGCAGAACAGGCAACTGATAATACAAGCCCCAGAAGGACTGTCCGAATGAATTTTATGTGCATTTTTTTACAAATATTCTGCAAAGGTACAAAATATCATGCTAATAGATATGCACATTCTATGATTTTTTGCACTTTTTAAACCTGTCCCGCTTTGGGGAACGGTCTGTCAGAACTCGAGCACCAGACTCTGTCGCGGCTTTAGCTGCAGGTCTTTCGACAGGTCGAAATAACGGCCCGTCAGGATGTCCTTGGCCTTCGCGGTGGTGCCGATGACCTCTGCATAGCGCGCCACTTCCATCGTGGCGGGCTGCGACGTGCCGTTGAGGATGGTGAGTGCCGTCTTGTCCTTGTACTGACGGGCGATGACGTAGACACCCTTGTAGGGAATGAACTGCGTCTGCGAGCCCTTAGTGATCACATCGTTGTTCTGGCGCCAGTGCAGCAGACGGCTGGCCCATGTGAACATCGCCTGCTCGGCCTTCGTGCGACCTTCCTTCGTGAAACAGTTGTGGGTGTCGCCAGGGAATCCGCCAGGGAAGTCCTTGCGCACATTGCCGTCCGTCACCTCTTTCGTGCCATTCATCAGCACCTCCGTACCGTAGTAGAGCTGGGGGATGCGGTTCACCGTCAGCAGCAAGGCGAGAGCCTGCTTCAGGGCGAGCGTGTCTTTGCCATTCCCTAAGAATCGGTCTGTATCGTGGTTCTCGATAAAGGCCATCACGCTGGAAGGATTCGGATAGAGATAGTCGTAGACGAACGAGTTATACAGGCGGTTCAGACCGTTCCACCAGGCATCTGTCTCTTCATGCTTCGCCTGATTCAACTTGTCGAAGAACGAGAAGTCCATCACGGTCTTCAGGTAAGTGTTCTGGGTGGCGAGTTTTGAATCCTTCTGCCAGGCGGCGGTATAGGCGGGCTCCGTCACCCAGGTCTCGCCCACGGTGTTGAAGTTGGGATACTCCTCGTCCAGCTCTTTCATCCACTGGGCCATCGCGTCGGCATAGGCATAGGGATAGGTGTCCATGCGGATGCCGTCGATGCCTACGGTCTCAATCCACCACATGGAGTTCTGGATGAGGTAGCGCATGAGGTGCGGGTTGTGCTGGTTCAGGTCAGGCATCGAGGGCACGAACCACCCTTCAACGGTCTCCTTCATGTCGATCTTAGAGGCGTAGGGATCCACCACGGGGGTGAGTTTATACGATGTCTGCAGATAGGCACTCTTCGCTGGCTCAGAGCCGTCGGCATTAGCCGTGAAGCCTGTAATAGGATCGCGACCGCTCTGCGACTCGTTAAGCCATTCGGGCACGTTCAGCCAGTCCTTCGTCGGCATGTCCTTCGTCCAAGGGTGCTCGAAGCCGCTGTGGTTGAAGATCATATCCATCACCACCTTCAGCCCCTTGGCGTGGGCCTCGTCACAGAGGCGACGGTAGTCATCGTTCGTTCCGAAACGAGGATCCACCTGATAGTAGTTAGTCGTGGCGTAGCCGTGATAGGTGGAAAAGCCGTTTTCCTGGTCTGGTGAGTCGTTCTCCAGCACGGGTGTCAGCCAGAGGGCCGTCACACCCAGCTCCTTGAAGTAGTCCAGATGCTCGCGGATGCCGTTTAGGTCGCCGCCGTGGCGCAGCGAGGGCTTCGTGCGGTCCTCCACATAGTGGCGCATGCCCTTGATCTGTGTGGGATGGTTGGTGCCCTGGGCGAAACGGTCAGGCATAAGCATGTAGAGCACGTCGGCATTGGTGAACCCCATGCGCTTGTCGCCGCTCATCTCACGGGCTTTCAGCTGATATATGACTTTTTCACCTTTTGACCCTTTCACCTTTCCACCTTTAAATGTGAGCGTCATCTCACCAGGCTGGGCGTCCTTCACGTTCATATATAATAATAGGTAGTTTGGCGAGTCGAGACGCACGAGGCTGTCGATCCTGACGCCCGGATAGTCTGTCGTCACACTGGCCACGTCGCGGATGCCCTGACCGTAGACCATCAGCTGCACCTGGGGGTTCTTCATCCCCACGTACCAGTCGGTAGGCTCAATCCGTTCAACTACTGTCTTTTTTGCTCCACTCATTGTCATCACGTTTGCCAGCACGATGGCGGCCATCAATAAAATCCGTTTCATAATTAGTCTTTAGTTTATTCTCTAACTGTTGGCAAAGTTACGAAATTATTCCTTACGCCGTATGCCTGAGCGCCATATTTTTTGCAACAGTTTGCAAAAACGATTGCACAACGGCACGCTGGGGTCTGACACTTCTGTGTCCTTCTGTGATATTAAGACTCGTAGTCGGTGGGGTCTGAGATGCCAGCTTCGGCGAGGGCTTCGCGACGTTCAACACAGGTGCCGCAACGGCCACAATGCTTCTCGCCGCCTTTATAGCACGACCAGGTCTCAGCATAGTTGATGCCCAACGCCTGGCCTCTGGCTGCAATCTGGCTTTTGGTCATGTTGCAGTAGGGCGAAAGCAGATGCACACCGTTGTAGGTTCCTGCATGGGCAGCGCCGTCAAAGGCCTCGACAAACTCAGGCCGACAGTCGGGGTAGATGGTGTGGTCGCCGCCATGGTTGGCCATCATCACATATTGCAGCTCACGACTCTCAGCCATTCCCGTGGCAATGGCCAGCATGATGCCATTACGGAACGGCACCACCGTCGACTTCATGTTCTCATCGGCATAATGCCCCTCAGGGATGGCCTCGGAGCCTTCCAACAGCGAACTGTGGAAATACTTGGGCATGAAGTCGAGGGGAATGACCACGTGAGGGATGCCCAATCGTTCACAATGCATCTTCGCGAACGGTATCTCCTTCGCATTATGGTTTGAGCCATAGTCGAAAGAGACAGCCAGTGCGATACGCTCTTGGTAGTCGTAAAGCAGCGTTACGGAATCCATGCCGCCGCTCAGGATCAGAATACAGTCTTTCATCTTTAAGCCTTTTGGTTGCAAAGATATAGGCACCATCATCAACCACGATGGTGCCTAACCTATACTTACTCCGCTTTCAGGACCTCGGCAATGATGTCGGCCATGCGGGCGGCTCCCTTGTCATCGGGATGGATGCCGTCGGGCAGCACCTTGTCTTCATCGCCAGAGAAGAGCGTGTGCAGGTCAATGACCTTCAGGCCGTATTTCTGGGCAACCTCTTCCTGGATGGGTATGACGCCGTTGGTGATGACGGAGTCGTTGATGTTCCACGTCGACTTGAAGGCAGGGATGGGTGTGCAGAGATAGATCTGCGGCTTGGCAGGAGCCGAAGCTTTGGCCAGAGCCTTCTTGACTTTCTTGGCAGGCATGCTGGCATACTGTGCGAGATCGGGACGCAGGGTGAAGATCATCTGCTCCAGGTCCTGACGGAACTCTGCGTTATACTGCCAGTTCTCTGGCTTCGAGTCGTTGGTGCCGAGCTTGATGAGGACGATGTCGGGCTTGAAGGCGAGAGCATCGCGCCAGGCCTGCTCGTTCATGTAGGGATAGTCGCCCTTGTTGAGCATGGTACGGGCACTCACGCCGAAGTTCTTCACCCAGTAGTCCTTGCCGAGCTTCTTCTGCAGTACGGCAGGATAGCCGTTGGCCGAGGCCATGTCGATGCCGTGACCATCGGTGATGCTGTTGCCGATGCAGGCCACACGGATGGCATCGGTCTTGGGAGCCTGACGGGCGTCGAGCCAGTTGCCGATGTCAGTGAGCAGCTGCTGGTGGTATTTGAACCAGGGGCCGAAGCCGAAACCGTGGTCACCCGTAGGATAGACATACATGGCGCATTCGTTGCCAGCCAGACGCATGGCCTTATAGTACTCCAAGCCGTTGGTGACGAAGGGCACCAGACGGTCGTCGCTGGCTGAGACAATGAGGGCAGGGGGCGTGAGGTGACGGCGAACGGCATTCATTGTCGAGAAGTCGCGCACCAGGGTGGGATCCTTCTGTCCCTCCTCGCCGAGGAAGTTCACGCACGACCACTTGTGGCTCACGCGCTCATCCATGGAGATGACGGGATAGAACAGAATGGAGAAATCGGGCCGCACATCGAAGGCCGAGTGGGTGGAGATGACCGATGCCAGATGACCACCTGCCGAGAAACCCATGATACCCACGTCGTGGGGGTTGATGCCCCAGACCTGTGCCGAGTCACGAACGATGCGGAAGCCTTGCTCAACATCGCTGATGGGGCGCGTACGGTCGCCATTGGGCAGACGGTAGTTCACCACAAAGTAGGCGATGCCGCGCTGGTTCAGCCACTTGGAAGCCATTGTGCCCTCGTGGTTGTTCGACAGCACGGAGTATCCACCTCCAGGAATGCCCACGATGGCGCGGCCAGAGGGCTGTTCTGGGAGGAAACAAACCATTTCAGCCTGACCGTCGGCCAGGGGAAGTTTAAAAGTTCTCGCTGTCTGGGCGAGTACAGAGAGTACTGAGCAGACAGCGAGAAGAATAAGTGTGTAGCGCTTCATACGAAACAGCTTTTTACTTGAGGATCATGCGAACGGATTCTCCGTGGGATAGAAGTTGCCCTTCGGGAAGTTGTAGTCGATCTCGTCCACGGGGATGCCCATGTACTTCAGCACCTCCCAGAGATACTTGCCTTGGTGGCCGAACATCACGGCGCAGTGGTGAGGATAGTGCTTCTCGATGAGGACGTGACGATAGAAGCGGCTCATGTTCTTGATGCCGAAGATACCGATAGAACCGAATGAGCGTGTAGCCACAGGAATCACCTCGCCCTGAGCAATGTAGGCGCGGAGCTTGGTGTCGGCCGTAGACTGCAGACGGTATATGGTAGCCAGACCCGGCTGGATGTCACCCTCGAGTGTACCGTTGGTCACCTCTACAGGCAGAGCGCGGGCCATAATGCGCTGGAAGCACATCTGGCAGTTGCAGATCTTAGAAGAAGCGGTGTTACCGCAGTGGAAGCCCATGAAGATCTCCTTCTCGGTGTAGGTGTCGCAAGCGAACTTCTTGCCCTTGATGCTCTCCTCGTACATGTCGGTAGGTACGGTGTTGTTGATGTCGAGCAGCGTCACGGCATCCTGGCTGATGCAGGTTCCGATGTACTCAGACAGTGCGCCATAGATGTCAACCTCGCAAGCCACGGGAATGCCACGGCCCGTCAGACGGCTGTTCACATAGCAGGGAACGAAGCCGAACATGGTCTGGAAGGCAGGCCAGCACTTGTTGGCCATAGCCACGAACTGGCGAGAACCCTTGTGACCCTCGATCCAGTCTGTCAGTGTCAGCTCATACTGAGCCAGCTTCGGCAGTACGGAAGGAATCTTGTTGCCAGTGCCCAGCTCGGCAGCCATATCCTTCACCACGTCGTCGATACGGGGATCGCCCTGGTGCTTCTGGAAGGCCTCGAGCAGGTCGAGCTCTGAGTTCTCCTCAATCTCCACGTCGAGGTCATACAGGGCGCGGATAGGAGCGTTACAAGCCAGGAAGTTGTTGGGACGGGGACCGAAGCTGATGATCTTCAGGTTCTGCAGACCCACGATGGCGCGTGCGATGGGCAGGAACTCATGGATCATCTCTGCGCACTGTGCAGCGTCGCCTACGGGCTCCTCAGGAATGTAAGCGCGAGTCTTACGGAGCGACAGAGCCTGGCTGGCGTTCAGCATACCGCAGTAAGCGTCGCCACGACCGTCGATCAGATCCTTCTGAGTCTCCTCAGCAGCAGCGCAGAACATGGTGGGGCCCTGGAACCAGTCAGCAATCATGGTTTCAGAGATCTCAGGACCGAAGTTGCCGAGGTAAACGCAGAGGGCGTTACAGCCAGCCTTCTGGACATCAGCCAAAGCCTGCTGGGCGTGGATCTCGCTCTCAACAATGCAGATGGGGCACTCGTAGATGCCTTCCTTGCCAAACTTCTTTTCATACTCGGCGATAACGGCCTTACGACGGTTAACTGCCAATGACTCGGGGAAACAGTCGCGAGAAACGGCGACGATTCCAATCTTGATTACAGGTACATTATTCATAATGATAAATATTTGGAGTAATAAATATTTGTTTTGCGGATGCAAAGATAGTCAATTTCCCGCGAATGACCATAAAATAAGTGTTAATAGTGTATAATTGTCTGTTCAAGCGGAGAGAAAAGCCCGGCTGATGCTCTGGGCAACGGTATAGGCGGTGGTCCAGGCGGCCTGGAAGTTGAAGCCGCCAGTGATGCCGTCGATGTCGAGCACCTCGCCAGCGAAGTAGAGGCGTGGCACGTGCTTGCTCTCAAGGGTAGAGGGGTCGATGGCCTGTAACGACACACCCCCGCAGGTGACAAACTCGTCCTTGAAGGGTGCGCGCCCTGCCGTCTGGTAGATGTCTCCGCCACTCAGCATATTGGCCAGACGGTTGAGTTCCTTTGCGTTGAGGTTCCCCCAGCGACCTTCTGCCCGCTGTCCGAGGCATTTCTTCAGAAGATAGGTCCAGAGTCGTGATGGCAGACTGCAGGGGGCTACGGTGTGCAGCTGTTTCTGACTCTGACGGGCCACGATCTGCTGCAGTTCGCTCAACACATCGACATCGCGGCTGCTGGTCCAGTTCACGGCCAGCGCTGTCTGATAGTTGCATTCTGACAGATAGCGCGCCCCATAGCTGGAGAGCTTCAGGATGGCAGGCCCGCTCAGGCCCCAGTGGGTGATGAGCAGCGGGCCCTCTGCCCGCATCTTCGTACCAGGGATCATGGCTGTGGCATGGGTTACGACCGTCCCCATCAGGGTCTGAAGGCCTTCGTCGTCGATGCGCAGGGTGAACAGCGAGGGTACGGGCGGTTCTATCTCGTGCCCCTTGTCGGCGAGCCACTGGAGTCCTTGCTGCTGGGGCGAGCCGCCAGTGGTCACAGCGATGAAGTCGTAGCCATTGAGTTCGTCGAGCGACGTGATTCTTGTCTCTGTGCGTATCTCCACCCCGTGGCGACGGGCTTCGGCTGTCAGACAGTTGATGATGGTATGGGAGTCTTGCGAGAGGGGGAAGACGCACTGGTCGTCCTGTACGGTCAGTCTGACGCCGTGGCTCTCGAACCATCGGAAGGCATTGTCCTGCGAGAAGCCTTTCATCAGGCGCTTCATCAGTCGGTGACCACGTGGGTAGACGGCCTGCAGGTCGCGCACCTCCCGAAAAGTGTTCGTACAGTTACAGCGTCCTCCGCCTGACACCTCGACCTTCGTCAGTACCCGCTTGCCACGTTCGAAGATGGTGACCTCCATCTCCTGACACATCTCCTTCAGATTGACAGCCAGGAAGAATCCTGCCGCCCCTCCGCCAATGACTGCTGTCTTCATCATGCCGCAAAGGTACACAATAGTGGGCCTACATGCTGTGTAGGATCAGTGCCGACTGCGGGTCAGCCACGACCTTTGCGCCCTGGATGTTGCCAAGGCCCTTTTCATTGATCTGTCCGTCGCAGCAAACGATAGTGTAGCTATTATCGGGGATGCTGACCTCGACAGGTTCCTTGTTGGCATTGAGGATGACAATGATGTCGCGCCAATCGTCTCTTCCGGCATAATTCTTCAGACGGAAGGCGACCGTCTTTTCCGGGGCATCCAGAAACTCCAGGTGTTTGCGCACCAGGTCGGCATTTCCCAGACGGAAGGCAGGATGATGCTTGCGCAGGGCAATCAGATTCTTATAATAGTTGAACACCTGTGGATATGTCTCCTTGTGACGCCAGTCGAGTTGGTTGATGCTGTCAGGCGATTCAAAGCTGTTGTGCACGCCCTTCTTCGTCCGCAGCAGCTCCTCGCCGCTGAGCATGAAGGGCACGCCCTGAGAGGTGAAGACGGCCGTCTGTGCCAGCAGGTCGAGCCGGATCAGCTCGTCGGTGGTGAGGCCGGGGATGGAAGCCTTCAGGCGGTCTGTGAGGCACATGTCGTCGTGGCAGCTCACGTAGCTGATCATCTGTGTGGGCTCTGTGGCCCAAGGCTCCTGCGAGTAGTTCACCTTTGTCATGTCCACCTGTGGATGGGCGATAGCTCCCGCAATTCCAAACTTGATGGACTCCGCCAGGCCCTCCTCCCCCTTGGGGAGGTCGGGAGAGGTTCCCAACCATCCAGCTTTCGTGTCATCAGAGAACGGTCCGCGCAGGGCGTCGCGAATCTCGTCAGAGAAAGCAGCGATGCGTGGCATCTGCGGGATATTGGCCTTCAGCCCGAGCTGTTCTGTGGGCAGGGCGCATGCTCCGGCACTCCAGCCCTCACCATAGATGAAGATGGTGGGGTCTATCTCGTCTACCATCTTTCGGATGGCGTTCATCGTCTCAATATCGTGGCAGCCCATGAGGTCGAAGCGGAATCCGTCGATATGGTACTCGTTGATCCAGTACTTCACGCTTTCCAGCATAAACTGCCGCATCATCGGCTTCTCCGAGGCCGTCTCATTACCACAGCCAGAGCCGTTGGAGTAAACCTCTCCTAACCTCCCCAAAGGGGAGGAACCATGTTCCCCTCCTTTGGAGGGGTCGGGGGAGGTCCTATAAAAATAGTCCGGATATGTGCGCTGGAAGTTGGAGTGCTCGATGTCGTAGGTGTGATTGTAGACCACGTCGAGAATCACTCGTATGCCCGCCTTGTGGAGTGCCTGCACCATCTGTTTGAACTCCCTGATGCGCGTCTCGGGCTGATAGGGGTCGGTGGAGTAGCCGCCCTCAGGAACGTTGTAGTTCACGGGGTCGTAGCCCCAGTTGTACTGAGGCGTGAAATCAGGCCGTCCGGGAATCACCCCCTTCGGCAGACTCTTGTAGGCATATTCGTAGTAGAGGTCGGGATCGATACGGGTCTCGTCCACAGAGCCGTAGTCATAGCTGGGCAGTATGTGGATGGCATTCACGCCAAGCTGTTTCAGATGGTCGATGGCCCAGGGTTCCGTGAGGGCGAGGAACTTTCCGGGATACTTCGCGTCCTGTCGGGCGATGGAGAAGTCACGGTGATGCATCTCGTAGATCGTGAGGTCGGCAGGTGACTTCACGACAGGTCGCCGATCCTCAGCCCAGCCTGTCGGGTCTGTGTCCTTGAGGTTGACGATGGCACCGCGCTGGCCGTTCACACCCACCGCCTTGGCGAAGACACCGGGACACTCTCCCTTGCCCATATCAAAGGTATAGAACTTCCCCATCAGGTCGCCCTTGACAGTGGCCGTCCACAGGTCGTCCGTTTCCGCTGGTGTCATTCTGACGGTCTTCAGGGCCTTACTGCCCATGCCGTCCTGATAGATACGCACCACCACTTTCTTCGCCTGCCGGGGTGCGAAGAGCTTAAACGTTGTCGCCGTCGGCGCATAATTCACCTCGTCGAACAGAAACACCTGGGCCTGTAGGGCCACCGTAGTCATTAACAATAGTGTTTGCATGAAGAATCGTCTCATCATTTTAGTCGTTTGGGGTTATAACGGTGCAAAGATACAAAAAATTTTCAATATTCAATGCTCAATGATTATTTTTAGGTGATTTTTCATTCTTGCCTTGAAACAATGAAACAAAGAAACAAAGAAACGAAAAACCCGACGCCATTTCACAACGACATCGGGCACACACAAAAGAAATGACAAGAAAAGCCTTATTTCCTTAAATGAAAGACATGATTAAACGCATCCTCTATCACCTGACGGTTGTGCGGCCAGTGGTCGCACTCTACGTTGTGGATGGCTATCACGATTTCCACCCAGAGGTCTCTTGACGCCTCGCTGGGTGCAGGCAGCTCCGTCAGCTTGCCGATGCCGTGGAACCCGGCGCTTTGCACATGACCGACAACGGCCTTGATATAGGCTTTCGTGTTGTTCTCCGTGCTGGGTGCGTAGTGCTCCAGGATGGCGGCTATCGATCGCCAGCCGCGCTGGTGGTAGGTTCGCGCGATGATGATGATGCCTGCTCTGTAGCCGTAGAACGGCTTGTCGAATTTCAAGAATCTCGAGTCGGGTTGATCTTTACTCATCCCCACCCACGAGGAATTACCATACCTCAAGACGTTCATGGGGTTGTTGTTCCTGATTCCCCGCGGGGCTTCTTTTCTGTTATTCTGCATATTTTTACGTATTATTGTTTTTTCGTAAAGCTACTTGTCCGCTTGGCATTCACTTCCTTCACCAGGAATCCTTCAGCCATCCACCTTGATACCAAGACCCTTGCATAACTTGAAGTGATGCCAAGCATATTCTCGATATCCTTGTACGTGAAAGTCTCTGGCAGCATGGCCAATTGGCGATGTGGCTTTGTGTCGATGGTAGACGGTGCCTTCTCCGACACATCCGTCGACCGCTCCTCAAAATAGTGCTCCGTAAACTTGCCGAAGTAGATCTTTTGGGAAAACAGCTGCACCTCCATGATCAGCGACACGAGGTCTTTGTCCTTCTGGTCGATGGGCAGCTCGTGCGTCTGGTTGAACACCTGCCAATGGCGCATGATGATGAACGGCAGCGCCACGTTGATGCCGTAGTACGACACCCGCTTGATCAGGAAGGCCAGCCCCTCGTCGTCGGTCTGGGCTGCCACGCTCATCAGGTCGGCCGTCCATTTGTAGACCAGTTTCACGAGCGGCTCAATCTTCAGCTCGCCCTTCACCTTGTCGATCCTGTAGGCCCACTCCTTGAGCGTCTCCCTGGCCGCCTGCTGCCGGGTGGTGGTCTTGTTGTAGTCCAGCATCTTGAACTTCTCCGCACACAGCGGGATGACCGCCAGACGGGTGGAGAGCCCACTGCCGAAGTTGGCCTTGGTCACCTTGCGGTATAGCGAGAACGGCGTACCGGTGTAGATGAAGTTCCAATACACGTCGAAGGGCCCGGTCACGGCATCCACGTTCCTGTACTGCTGGTTGTCCTCCTCGTTGTGGAAGGCCAGCAGCTCGAACATCGACTTGTCGATCCACTGTCCGCCCTTGCTGGCCAGGGCTACGCTGTCGAGCTCCGCGCTGAAGGTGAAGAGATGCAGGTGGAGCGGCGTGCCGTCCACATCCTCGATGTTGTTCACCATGTCCTCAATGAACACGTTGTTGGCCGTCCTCGGTCCGTGGATACGCACTTTGCTCTCCGGATAGACCAGCGGCTCCTTCTTCATCTCCTTCGTCGAGGTCTCCCGCTGGCGGCGCGATTTCTTGTAATTGTTCGTCGCCTCGTTATACACCTTGTCGTGTGAGATGATCGGCGATAGGATCAGTTTGTAGAGGTTCCCTATCCCCGACTTGCCGCTGGCAGGGTCGGCAATGATGAATATCTCGTAGTTCAGGCGTCGCATGTAAAGCGGTTCGTGATAGTGGAACCACCAGGCTCTCGTGGCCAGCGTGCCATAGAGGCAGGCCGTGGCGAAGATGATGGCCGGATACGACGGCACCCGGTATCCCTCACAGGCCTCCTTCATGCAGGGATAGGTCTTGAACATCTCCTCGAAACGCTCTCCGAAGTCGCTGAAGCGCTTCAGGATCAGGTCTTCGCTGATCTCCGCGTCCAGACCCTCCACCTTGCTCCGGTTGGCCTCCTTCAGGGCATCTGAGAACCGTTTAGGCAGAAACGAAGTGTACTTATATCCAAGGGCATCATGAATGGTGTCCACGACGGGGTCTCCCTCCTTGAGCAGATCCTGCACCCAGGGCATGCGGAGCGTGTAGTAGAACACCGCCTTCGGTATGCGCTCCACAATATGCCGCAGATCGGCAGCGAACTTAAGCAGCGTGTCGTGGCGCTCCCCATCCTTGGGCGGCTCGCCGTTGAAGTAGCCGTTGATGAGGTCATACACCTTGACGCCCTTGTAGGTCTTCTTCTCCAGTTCATCGACGTCCTCTAGCTCCTTCCCCTCCCTGATGAGTGCCACCTGCCTCTTGACCCATTCCTCGACCGTCGGCTCCCCATCCACCTTTTGGGTATTCTCACTTCTCTCTCCACACTCCTCACTCCTCGAAAATCCATTCTCACTCCTCTCTCCACACTCCTCACTCCTCGAATCAAAAAGATCCTGTTCCGAGCTCCCATCTGCGTATGCATCCTGGTATTTATGCTTGAATTCTTCATTTTCGTATGTAAACAATTCGTCTGTTATCAAATACACATCCTCTTTCAGCGACACGAACGACAGCCTTGAGGCGTCGATCGTTTTGTCGTCAATGGCCACGTCGAAATGCTTGGCGAAGGCCGCCTGGTTCGAAGCCAGGTTGCCGCGCTTCACGTCGGTGGGCATCACGATCTTCAGGCCGTGGCCACTGGGCGTCTTGAAGGCATAGAACGGACGCCAGTCCATCAGCCCCTTCCCCAACAGCTCCTTCCACAGGGCATCGGGATCGTCCACGTGGTCGATGTCCACCATGAACAGACCGTTCAGCACACCCTGCTCCTGATGCCTCCACTCGCCGTCGCCATGATCCACGCCCCTCTTGTCGGTCCAGTTGTGCACCTTGAAGGTGGAGCATTGGAACACGATGCCCGGGAGTGCCGACTTGGCTGCACCGGCCACGCCCTTGCATTCCTTGGCCTTCATCGTCAGGCCTACCTTCCTGGCATTCGACTCCTGCTCCGTGTTCTCGCGAACCACGGGGATCTTCTCCCTCACTACGGGGAGGTCAAGGATAGCGAACAGATGTTCCCTATCCTTCACAGGAATGGTCTTCGTGCCTCGAGCTATTTCTGCACAGATTGCCATCGCCTATATTCAGATGTTCATCCCCAAGTCCTTGGCCATCTGCAGCACAAGGTCTTTACGGAACTGTTCCAGGAACGACTCTAAAGTGGGCTTGGCCGCCTCCATGATGTGCTCGGCACAATACTCATGGTAGGCTTTAGAGACTAGTTGCTCGATACGCTGCGCGTTGATGTCGAACACGAGGGCGTTCATCAGCTGTTCGCACATGGCGTTCTTGGCTTCGTTGTATGAGCGGATCGTGCTCCAGTACGTCGCCTCGATGCCCCGGTTCTGATCCATGATCGCCATCTTCGTGCGACCCTGCTTGTTGAAACTCTTATACCTGTTGATCATGTCTATGCGTTGCTATGTTTGTGACCATCGACAATGGGAGTCCCCTGTGCCTCGTCGAATGAGGGGTGTCTCGTATCCGGCTCTTTTTCTTTTTTCACACGCTTGCGGATGAAGCGGTCGATCGCGCTGAGCAGCATCGGTGCCAGCGTCTTGATCAGATTGATATAAAACCTTTTTCCCATAATCTTTTACTTTTTAGAATTTTGTAGAGTCAATCAACTTGTAGATCTGCGTTTGGTATTCGATGAAATCCCGATAGATAAACGTCTTGTCCTGACAAGTATCCAGTTCAAGATACACACACACCTTCTTCTCCTTCTTCTTCTGCCACACCTTCAGGTGCTCCTGCTCCAGCATCAACCTGCTGGCAGGCTTCAACTTGTGCTCGCCCTTGGCCTTGCCGGCAATCTCCGTCTGCACGATGTCGAGCAGCGTCCCATACGGGTCCGTCGCATTGCCGTCCACCTTCGCCGTCAGGATGATCGTCGACTCCTTCTCGCCTCTGGTCTTGGCCACCTTCAAGTCCTTCTTCTTCAGCAGCACCTCCTGCTGCAGCTCGGGTCTCGTCACCCGTGCCGCGAACTGATAGACACCCTCCTCGATCCATCCCAACAGCTTCCCCTTGTTCGCCACATCAGGCTTCCTGTTCGGTCGGCTACTATACTCATTTTCTTCTTTCATAATCTTTCTTTTTATATTCTTTTTTGTTTATAGTTTATTGTTTATAGTTTATAGATGATTCAAAAGCATCAAACAGCCCGATACTCTGTCCTACGATCGTAGGAATCTCCGCCCGTCCGGGCTTGAGGTCGTAGTTGAAGGCGTTGAACACCTCCCAGTACGTGGGGTCATGTGCTCCCTCTCTGCTCTTCTCCGCCTCCAGCTTCAGGTAGCGCTCGCAGGCAGCGTTGATCTGGGCGTTGTTCAAAGGGTATTCCGCCACCCTGTGGATGTCAGGGTCATGGGAGTCATGAGCCACGCGGCTTAGCATCAGCATCGCCAGCACCTCCTTGAAGTCATTCGGCAAGAAACTGGTCGTCTTCCACCTCTTCACCGTGTCCGTCATCACCCTCTGTCGTTCCTCGAAGGTGTCGAGATAGTCCGACACGCTCCCCAGCATCGTGCTCACGTCACGGGCGACCCACTCCAGACCTTTCGCCTGCGAGATCTTCTGCGTGGTGAACATGTCCTGGGCCGACAGTATCGTCTGGTTGTGGCAGACGTGCACGTAGGGCCCGAAGGCTATCTGTATGCCCTTCTGGTGATAGGCCACGGCACAGTTCAGCTTCACGTCGGCCTCTATGTCCACCTCAAGGTTGATGTTCGCATACACGCGCCTCAGGATGTGCGCCTCCAGGCTGTTGACGCCTTTGTCGGCAGCCACCACGTCCGAGAGCGACACACCCGGGCGGTACTTCTCGCGGTTGTTGGCAGCGAATATCTCCTGGACCACCGGTTTGATGTTGTGCGCCTGCATGATGTCGAGCAGCCTCTGTATGAGTTCGAAGTGATAGATGCCCCCGACGGGCTGTCCGTTCGGGTAGTTCTCCTTGAAAGTCTGTCCGAGATCTTCCAACGTCAACGTCTCCACGTTCCTCTGAGTGAAATCCAGCTCCTTCATACGCTCTCCAGGTTTACCTTGTTGATCTTGTTCAGTCGGATCTGGTTCTTGTACACCTGCTCGTGCGTCCGATCGCTCTCCCAACTTGCGAGGCTGATGGTGACGTCCACCTGATAGAGCGTGTTTGCCAAGAGAGGATTCTTCTCCAGCCTCTCGGCGAATGCGCCTAAGGCCTCGGCATAAAATTCGTTCTGGTCGTTATGGAAGAAAAAGCCCTTCTTCTTCAACTGGCCCCTGTTCTGATCACCCTCCTTGCTGTCTATGGTGACCATCGGCTCCTGCGCCGTACATGTTACTAACATTTGCATAATCTCTGAAATTTTAATTGTTAATATGTTATTCTGTCTCTTTAATTGTTAATATGTTATTCTGTCTTTAAATCGTTACTCTGTCTTTTATTCGAGAATCACACTGCAAAGTTAGAAGGTATTTCCCATAGTTACAAGCATATACATACAAAAGAAAGCCCCTCATTCAGCGAGAATGAGAGGAATGAGAAAGAATGAGAAAGAATGAGATTTTGGGATGAGAAGAATGAGACGGATTATTCTTCTTTCTTCCTGCTATATGGTATTGTCGCGCCTAAGTCTTTACCTATGTCCATGCATGTTTTTTTGTCGTTCACGTAGCTCTTATCGTTCCATTCCATATAGCCTACCGACGGCAGGAATCCCAGTTTGTTTGCCATCCCGTTCGTAGTCTTCTTCAATTCTTCATCCGAAAGCTGGCCAATCACATCCCAGGCCATAAGTGCTTTCAGTAAAGCCGTATGGGCATTACGCTTATTCAGCAGGTTATGGTCGAAAAGTGTCACCTCGATTAGAGCCAAGTTAGCCGCAATCCCTTGATGATAGTCATTCACGACGGCCTTCACTTTCTGTTTGACATAATCATTGGGGAACTTAAAGCATTTGGCAACCGGATCCATTGGCTCCCGTTTGTCGTCTGTTGTCTTCTTCTGGTCTTTCTCTGTCCCCCTTCTGAAGATCTTCTTGAATTCCTCGTCAGCCTCCATGAACACATGAGTCGCATGATCTATCTTCTGGCCTATGTTCCCAGCATAGATTGTCAGGTTAATCACGGCTTTATCCTCCATTGCTGCGCTGATGATAGGACTGAGACTGCGCAGCTGCTCCTCAAGTCCCAATGACTGTCCTTCGGACATTGCTTCTTTTTTCATACTGTTTTTAATTTTTAATTATTGAACAAAAAAAATGTGAGACAGTTGCCTCACATTATATAAACGTAAAAAAGTATACCAATATTCGAGGTTCAATTCAGGGGCGCAGAGGTGCCTGGCCCTTCTGCGCCCTTTCACAAATTCCCTTCCCCTTTCAAAATAAGAGATCAATGACCTGTCCCCTTGATCGAGAGATCAATGACCTGTCCCCTTGATCGATAAAAAATATTTACAAAAGCATGTGCTTCATAAAATGTCCTCCCCATCTTTTTTCTCCAACGTATTGGAAACCGACAGAAGAGTAGAGCGCTTCACCATTGGGATTATCAGTGTCAACCAGAAGGCCAACATGTGGCAACCCATATTGACCTGCCCTCTCTTTAGTTGCTAAAAGTAAAGCTCTTGCAATTCCTTGACGGCGGTAGTCTGGCTGAACAGCCAACGAATCGAGATAGAGTTCTCCAGCCTGTGTCTCATCCTCCATACCTGAGTGATCCTTGCCGAGATATTCTTTGGCAGCCTCGATGAAAGCCAGACGTAATTCGCGAAGTTTGCCACCATCATAACTTACGGAAACGCCGACGACCTGATCCCCGTCCATGGCAACCAGGGTGTTCCTGTAACTGTATTGTGAATCTTCACGTTCAACCAGCATGGTCATCATCTTACGGAAATCTTCCAATCCATAGCCATCACCACAGAAATAGAGACAGCAATCATCTGTCATTGCCATCATAATCAAACGGGCAATCTCCGGAGCTTGTTCTTTAGTCGCCTTACTAATCTTTATCTTTGTCAATTCCATAATTTCTGAATTACATATTAAGACATCATTCCATCTTGCTCAAACATCTGTATAGATAGATTCCTGTGAAAATACATACCAAGACATCGGTGACAGGCTTAGCCAGGAATACGCCAGCATCAGCGCGACCGGGTAACAACATCGGCAACAGCCACACCAAGGGTATCAAGAGCAGTAGCGTGCGAGACAGACCGATCCAGAAGGTTATAACGGGACGGTTCATGGCCTGGAGCGTGCTCTGACAGGCGAACTGCAGGGTTGCGATGAAAAACACCACGAACGACAGTCGTACCATCGGCACGGCATAGTCGGTCATGGTCCCATCCCCAATGGTCAGCTGCACAATGGGTTTTGTACACAGCATCATCAGCAGCCATACCGCCAGTGACCACACCAGCGTGACCTTCATCAGCATCCTGATATTCTCACGGACTCGGTCCCAACGGTTGGCACCAAGGTTATAGCTCGTTATCGACTGCACGCCAAAGGCCATGCCATAGAAGGGGAAGTAGAAAAAGTTGTAAAGCATGATGACGAGTGCCATGGTGCCTACACCTACATCGCCAACCATGGCATAGAGTGTGCGGTTGTAAACACCCATCTGCACGGTCTCGGCCAGCATCATCACCATCGGAGTCACGCCAAGCGCCAGGCAGGGTGCAATCAAATCCCACCGCAGACGGAGGTGCTGCAGGCGCAACTGGATGTCTCCAGGCCTCCGCAAGTAAGCGATAGCCAGCAGTGCCGCAAAGGTCTCTGCTATCGTGGTAGCCCAGGCAGCACCCGCCAGTCCCATGTCGAAGCCGAAGATGAGCAACGGATCGAGCAGCATGTTGAGTACAATACCCGAGCCGATCACGATGCCCGCTTGCTTACTGCGTCCCTGTGCCAGAAGAAACGGTGCCAGTCCTCCCGAGAGGATGCAGAGGGCGTTGCCAGGGGTGGAGATGCGCAGATAGATTTCTGACAGTGCCTCCGTCTGGTCACTACCGCCAAAGAGCCTTATCAGCGGAGTGCACTGCCACTCGATCACGACACATACCACCACGGCCAGCAGCATGTTGAAGAGGAAAAAACTCCCTAAGGTCTGTTCGGCACGTTGGCGGTTGCCTTGCCCTAAATGATAGCCCACCTGCGGTGCTATGCCCGTACCGGTCAGTTCGGCCAATGCCATTATCATATATATGATAGGTACACACACAGCCGAGGCCGTGAAAGCCAGCTGTCCGATGTTGGGGATATGGGCTATCCAGATACGGTCGATGACATTGTCAAGCCATATCAACAGTTGTTGCAGTATCACGGGCACGGCCATTGACCAGAATAGCCCTCTCACGGGTTCGGTTTCAAGTCGATTGCCGGACATTGAGTCTTCTTAAAAAAAGCGCATGACATTCTTTTTAAACTCCTCGACACTGAAAGGCTGCTCCTCTACCTCGAAGGTAAGACCTATCTGCTTGAGCAAGGCATCAATCTTCTCGGGCATGATCTGCGACAGTTCGGTCATGGTGTGAGGATGGTCGGTGCTGGCGGCATCGAGCAACCGATAGGCAAACCATGCTCCTGTGGCAGTCTCCCAGCATACGGCATTGGTGCCGTAGCGTTTCCAGGTGGTCTGGTTGGCCACCACACTCTTCACCCAGTAGAGCCTTTCTTTTGTGTCCCAGAAAAGTATGCCCGCCTGATCCTCGCCTTTCAGGCAATGGGGTACGGGGATGGCAAGCAACTCTTCATCGGTGATGTCGGCGCCCCGATCCAGAAAATACTGCTGCATGCCTCGTGGGGCCTGATAGATATTAGCCGTGCCCAGCAGGTTCTCGTCGCTGTTCAGCATGGAGAGCAGTTCCTCATGGGGTACGGGCAGATAATGGCGCTCGCTGCCGTGATAGGTGAGGCGTATGGTGCCACCTTCGTCATTCAGTTGCTGCGTCACATCAATGACGTTCTGCCTGGTTCCAACCACCAACTCAGCGCGGCAACTCTCCTCGGCATACATGTATGGCGACCAGGTGCCAAAGACCTCATATTCATCACTCACAGAATCGTCGTGTTCCAGTTCGAAGGCATAGTGTGGCTCCTGTGGCTTGTATCGCTGATAGACGTGTTCGAGTATGCCAGGATTGATGCCAAAGCCGAACATGACACGGCTGTGCGTAGGCCAGCACAATATCCGCTTCATATCCTCTATATAGTCGGCCGTCGATACGGTATCCGTTTCTATGCCGTCTGCAAAGCCAGCCACGTCTATACAGTCAAGGCCGTAGTCTATGCACATACGGGCTATCTCTATGCTGTTGGCCACCGAGGTATTGACCACCACATCGAACTCATCGTGGTGGCGGGGCAGAAAGTCGAAAATATCTTGTCCATCTTTCAAGTCGCAGATAGTCAGTTTAAAACTATCTTGCGGCTCCTGCTCATTCATGATTTTCTCAAAAGCATGGGCTATATTACCATAGCCTGCCAATAAAATTCGTTTCATAGCGTGATCATTCTTAATACATGAAATTAAATTAAAAATAGCACATGATATTCTTTTTGAACTCTTCGACGCTGAAAGGCTGCTCCTCTACCTCGAAGGTAAGACCGATCTGCTGGAGCAAGGCATCAATCTTCTCTGGCATGAGCAGCGACAGCTCCGTCATGGTGTGAGGATGGTCGGTGCTGACGACATCGAGCAGCCGATAGGCTATCCAGGCTCCAGTGGCCGTCTGCCAGCAAACAGCATTGGTGCCGTATCGCTTCCAGGTGGTCTGGTTGGCCATCACGTTCTTCACCCAGTACATCCTATCGCGTGTGTCCCAGAAGAGCATTCCCACATGATCATCACCCTTGAGGCAGTGAGGCACGGGAATCTTGAGGAACTCCTCAACCGTCATTTCAGTGCCATGGTCCAGAAAGCATTGCTGCATTCCTCGTGGGGCCTGAAAGAGATAGGCCGATCCGAGCAGATTCTCGTCGCTGTGCAGCATGGACATCAGTTCTTCATGAGGTATGGGGAGGTACTTGCGCTGCTCGCCGTGATAGGTAAGGCGCATGGCGCCACCATCATCCTTCAACTGCTGTGTAATGTATTGGATGTTCTCTTTGCTGATCACGACCAACTCAGCACGGCAACTCTCCTCGGCATACATGTACGGCGACCAGGTGCCGAATACCTCATATTCATCGCTGACAGCATCGTCGTGTTCCAACTCGAAGGCATAGTGTGGGCCTTGTGGTTTGTACTTCTGATAGACGTGTTCGAGAATACCTGGATTGATGCCAAAGCCACACATGATGTGGCTGCGGGTCGGACATTTCAGCAGCGGATCCAAAGCGAACAAGAAGTCCACAGCCGTAGTACCATCGCCCATACCTTCATCTACACCCATATCAATGTAGTCCAGGCCGTAGTCGATGCACATCTGTGTAACATCACAAGTTTCGGCCTGCGAAGTGTTTAATACGAGATCAAATTCGTTATGATGCTCTGGCAGATAACTGAGAATCTCTTGTCCATCCTTCAAGTCGCAGGTGGTAAATGTATAACTTCCACGTGGCTCCTGCTCTTTCATGATTTGTACAAAGGCATGGGCGACATTGCCATAGCCCGCTAACAATATTCGTTTCATTTCTTATAGAATATAATATTACTTAAAATTTCTTCTTGGTTACCTACAAGTCGGAGTGCCATCTGGCCGGTTATTTCCGACAAGGTGTCAATCTGTTGTTGAGTATATAAGGCACTGCTACAATCGGTAAACACCTCGTATAGATCCTCACGACGAGTGACATAGGTAGATGAGTGCTCGCCTGTGAGCGATGGATCTATATGATAGGTGTTCCAAAATTTGCCGTCGATATGGATATATTCTGAGATATCGCTGGCATTATATCCCATCTCCGCACCATCATCGAGACCTATTTCGCGCAACAGATGATATTCAGGGTAGATGCGGTAGCGCATGGAACAGAAGATCTCACTGCGTGTCTGGCTAAGCAGTTCGGCCACGGTCTGACTTGGATCCGTATCGATGATGATGGGCAGACTTGTTAAGTAGTGACCATAGACATGGTCGGTGAGTCGCCGGTCGCTGCGCCCATGATTAAAGGTGTAGAAAGCCACACGACTTTTGCCCGACATATAGGCTAATGCCAAGGCATGGGCGGCATAGAAAACAGTGGTGGGCGTTTGACTAATACGTTGACAGCCTTCATCGATGATAGTGGCCGACACCATGGGGTGCGAGCTGATGGCAGGTCCCAATGGGTTGTCGGTCTCACGACAATAGTCAGTCACTTGCATGCCCTCGAACTTCTTCAAATAGTATTCCCTGGCACGACGATAGGCATCGCTGTCGTAGCTGGCGATTTCCTGACGTGTTATTTCTGCGGCAATGTCTCCCTGCTGATAGAGGGGTTTGCCCTGCAGCGCTTCTTCAAAAGCATTCCACAGTGCTCTTTGTGATATGCCGTCGAAGAACAGGTGATGGTTTTCCATGACAACGTAGCACATACTGTCGGTCTCTACCAGAGAGAGGTGAACGCAGGCCTCGTTGAATATGTCGAAGGATTTTGTAAACGTGGGTTCAGTGGCCTCCCATTCCGCATCGCTCATGCGATAGTAATGCACGTTGTTGGGCATTTCCCAGTCCTCACAAATCATGATGTCGTCACCCTGACGAGTCAAGTGTACATGGAGGTAACGCTGCTCATCGAGCATCCGCTGCATGGCACTCTGAAAACGCTGTGCTGACGAGCGTTCGAAGGGCATACATAATGTAACGTTGTGCTGCGTCAACTCTGGGGCTTGCATAAATTCCTCGTAGGATTCCCATTGTATGGCGTTCAATGGGTAAGTAATACTTTCTTTCATATCTTTGTTTTAGGGTTATATTATTTGTTGTTTCACTTCATTTTGCTGTCCATACCACCTCCCAGTGCTTTATATAGCTGAATGTGTGCAGCTATCATTTCATAGCAGTGGGCCAGTAGTTGCAGACGGGCTTCGAGCAGCGACTGGCGGGCCAGCAGCACCTGCAGGTAGTTCACGTCTTCATCGTACTGCATACGAACCTTCGAAGCATCGGCAATGCGCGACAGTTTTTCCACCTGTTGCTCGCCGAGGCTGATGGCTCGGCGTGCATACTGCTCTGAGGCCAAGAGGTCGTTTACCTCTTGACCTGCCTCTAATACGGTCTGACGGAAGGCCACCTTTGCAGCCTCCTGCTCAGCCTTGGCACGCTGCACCTCGGCACGCAGTCGGCCTCCTTGGAAGATAGGTTGTGTAAGCGAGCCTAAGGCACTCATCAATATGCCGGCAGGACTGACTATTTCACCAGCATCGTTCGTCCATCCCATGCTACCTGATAGCGATAGCGAGGGATAGAGCGCTGCGCGTGCCTCGTTGGTGGCATAGAACGCTGCCTTCAGCTCAGCCTCGGCCTGGCGAATGTCTGGACGTCGGGCCAACGCACGGATGCTGATCGACGGAATACTGTCGATGGCGATGCACGACGCACTCAGTGAGTCGCGGTCGATATGCTGACAGGGACGTCCCAGCACGGTACACAAGGCATTCTCGGCCTGACGTAGTTGCATGCAGAGTTCCTCGAGCGTCGTCTCAGCTTCGAGTTTGGCAGCCTCCGACTGGTCAACATCGTCGCTGGTAGCCTCGCCCACAGCCAGCAGCACTCGCTGGGTGGCGATACTCTCCTCCCAACTCTGGATGATGGAACGGGTATCGGCTATCTGTGCATCGTACATCTCCAGTTGGTAGTAGGCCGCAGCCACAGTAGCGATGAGTTCGGTGCGAACAGCCTGCTCGTAGGCCATCTGCTGTTCGACAGTGGCAGCAGCTGCTCGTTTGGCATTGCGTACACGACCGAATGCATCAATCTCCCAACTGGCCTCTAAACCTACGTTATAGCCTGAGGATGTCGCTGTGAAATCGCTGTTCTTGAATCGTGAATTGCTCTTCTCGGCAGTGAGTCCTATTGCAGGAAACAGTTCGCCTTTCGAACCACGGAGTGCAGCCTTGGCAGCCTGCACTTGCCAGTGGGCCGTCTGAAGGTCGCTGTTGTGCAAAAGTGCTTCGTCGATAAGGACGGCCAGACGCGGTTCAGTAAAGGCCTCGCGCCATTCGGCAGGCAGATTGCCGGCCACGCTGTCGGCAGTTTGAACACCCGCTGCATTAAGTTGCGCTTTCAGTACATCATTGGCTGTGGAGTCAGCGTGATAGGATGAGTAGGTCTTACAGCCCGACAGCATACAGATGGCGGTAAGCACAGCTAAGGTTGTCATGGCCTGACGCGGTCGTAGCCTTTCTTCCATCGTCTGGAAGAAGATGAAGAACACAGGCACAAAGAGCAGCAGGGTCAGCGTACCTACCAGCATACCGCCGACTACACATAAGCCCAGCGTGACATTACCCATGGCACCGGCGCCCCGCTCGAAGATCATAGGCATCAGTCCCACGATGAGCGTGAGGGCAGTCATCAGGATGGGGCGCAATCGTGCTTTGGCGGCATCTAGCGCTGCGGCAGTGATGGTCATCCCCTCACGTCGACGTTCGCAGGCATATTCTGTTATCAGGATGGCCGTTTTGGCCAGCAGACCAATGAGCATGATGATACCCACCTGCATATAGATATTGTTCTCCAGCTCCGCGAGATTGATGAGCAGGAAGCTGCCAACCAGTCCGAAAGGCACGCTGAGCATCACGGCCATAGGAATGAGCAGACTCTCGTAGAGGCAGCAGAGAACGATGAATACGAGCAATAGGCTGATGGCAAACACCCAGGCTGTGGATGATGAGGAAGAGGCCTCCTCGCGAGCCGTACCAGTGTACTCATAGCCATAACCCTGTGGCAGCGTAGCGGCCGACACCTCGCTCACGGCATCAATCACATCACCCGAGGTGTAGCCCTCGGCAGGCGTCAACTCTACGCTGATGCCCTGGAATAGATTGAAGCGGTTGAGAGACTGAAGGCCGTAGGTCTTCTTCAGTGTGATGAGTTCGGTGATAGGCGTGTAGGCACCATTCTGCGTTACTACCAGAATATTGTTCAGGTCGTCCTTATCCATGCGCAACCCAGGATCAGACTGTAGCATAACATGGTATAGCTTTCCGAAACTATTGAACTGCGAGGCATAGTTACCGCCTATATAGCCGTTGAGCACACTGAGCACGGTAGCAGGTTCTACGCCATAACGTTTACACAGCGAGGCATTCACCGTCACGGTGTATTGAGGATAATTCACCTCGTAGGGCGAGTACACCTCTTCTATCTCAGGTCGTGCTTCCAGCGCCTTGATGAAGTCGTCGGTCACACTCTTGAGTTTGGTGACGGAACCACCGCCATAATCCTCAACATACAGCTCCACGCTGTTGCTATAGCTATAGCCGGAAACGGTGGGCAGCAGGAACACAAACATCGAACCACTCTTTACCTGGTGAGTGGCCCCTTCTATACGGTCGTAGATGCTGAAGATATCGTGACCATCCTCCTGGCGGTCGTCCCAATGCTTCAGGCGTCCCATCACCAGTCCGGTGTTAGCACCCTCGCCACCAAGAATGTTCCAGCCTGCTACAGAACCTGTGGCCAGCACGTCGGGATCGTTTTCCAGATATTCCGACATCTCCTTCACGGTCTTTTCTGTTTGTGCAAGTGTAGAACCTGCGGGGGTAGTAATATCGACAAAGACAATGCCAGTGTCCTCATCAGGAACCAGACCTGTAGGTGTGGTATAGAGCATCCAGCCCATTAGCACGATGCTGACAGTCGTCAGGGCTCCCACCAGCCAGCGACGGCCCGTGAACCAACCCAGCGCCCGATTGTATTTCGCCAGCAACGTGTTGAAAGCCTTGTTGTAGGCGTGGCGGAAACGTACAGACCACGAGGCTGACTGCTGTTCAGTCTCTGAAGGGCGTGGCTTCATCAGCAGTGCACACAGAGCCGGACAGAGAGTCAGTGCACAGAATGTGGATATGGCTACAGCCACCGCCATCGTCAGTCCGAACTGGCGGTAGTAGGCTCCGCTGAGACCACCCATGAAGGCTGCGGGAATAAACACGCACATGAATACAATGGTGGTGGTAATGATGGCTGTCGAGATGTTATGCATCGCCTGAATGGTGGCATTCTTGCTGGTGGCCGAAGGGTCTTCCAGCTTCTCCTGCACCGCTTCTACCACCACGATGGCATCGTCGACCACCGTACCGATGACCAGTACCAAGGCAAAGAGGGTAATGAGGTTGAGCGTGAAGCCCACCATATACATAAAGGCAAAGGTGCCCACAAGCGAGACAATGATGCTGACCGACGGAATGATGGTGGCTCGCCAGTTCTGCAGGAACAGGAGTACCACGAGAATAACGAGCAGCAGGGCCTCGAACAGCGTCTTATAGACCGCATTCATCGAGGCATCGAGAAAGTCGTTGGTGTCTAAGAGCACCCTGAACTCCAGTCCTGCCGGCAATTTCGGCTTTAGGTCGTCCATGAGCCGGTCGATCTTATGGTTCACCTGTTGTGCATTGGCACCGGTGGCAGGAGTGATGATGGCGATGGTGCCGTTGTGAGAGTTGACCCAACTGTCGCAGGCATAGCTCACCGTACCCAGTTCCACACGTGCCACATCGCTGAGATGCAGGTCGTAGTTGCCGTTCGACTTGATGACGATATTCTCAAACTCTAGTGGCGTTTCTAAACGTCCACGGTAAACCAGCGTGTACTGATAGATGCCCTTTGAATCCTCGCCCAGCGTACCGATGGCAGCTTCCACGTTCTGACCTTCCAGCGCATTGACAACATCTTCAGGATTCAGTTGGTACTGTGCCATCTTCTTCGGGTCCATCCAGATGCGCATGCCATAAACGTTGCCCATGAGCTGAATGTTGCCCACACCGGCAATGCGTTGCAGGCGCGGCTGAACGTTGATATTAAAGTAGTTGGTAATGAAGGTATTGTCGTAGCGGTTGTCGGGACACTCCAGCGCAATGATGCGCAGCATGCCCTGTTCCTCCTTCTCCACCTGTACACCTATACTCAGCACCTCGGCTGGCAGGTAGCCTTTGGCCTCCTCTACACGGTTCTTTACACGTATCTGTGCCAGGTCGGGGTCGGTGCCGGGACGGAAGGTTACACTGATGCTGGCTATGCCGCTGCTGGTTGATGACGAAGTGATATACTCCATGCCCTCTACGCCGTTCACGGCTTCCTCGATAGGCGTAATAACGCTTTTCATCACAGCTTCGGCACTGGCTCCGGTGTACTCCGTGTTGATAGTCACCACAGGCGGCGCCACCTTGGGAAACTGCTCGACGGGCAGATTGATATATCCCACGATACCAGCCAGCAGAATGAGCACCGAAAGGGCGCAGGCAAAAATTGGGCGACTGATAAAAAAACGGCTCATCATGATTGCTTTCCTCCTTTCTTGTCTTTTTTGTCTTTCTTTTCGGTAACCTCTATGCCATCCTTTACCAGTCCGGCTCCTTCGGCAATGATGATATCACCAGGCTCAAGACCACTGGTCACCACAAAATGCGCTCCATCGTTGTACGACATAATGGTTACCTCTGTCGCCACAGCCTTCCCGTTGACAACTTTATAAACGAGATATTTGTCGTGGATATCTACGGCGGCTTCCTGCGGTATGACAATCACCCTGTGCATGACGTAGGGTAGCACGATGTAACCGTTGCTGCCGCTACGGAGCATTTCTGATGGATTATTGAACGATGCCCGTAAATAGGTGGCACCCACCAATGGGTCTACGTTTCCACTGACGGCATCAAAATGACCCTCTTGAGGTATCTTGTAGCCCCAGTTGCTGTAGAACGAGACGGGGGGCAGTTTCTTAATAAGTTCATTGAAGGAACTGCACTTAAAATCGCGCATAAGCTCGGAAAGCGTCTCCTCCGAGATACTGGTATAAGCATGGAGGTAACGGTTGTCAACCAGGAGCGTGAAGCATTCACCGCTGGGGTCAACCATGTCGCCTACACGGTATTTCACCATGTCGATGACACCATCTACGGGACTGGTGATGGTGGTGTAGCCCAGGTTAGTGTGTGCTGATTCCAGCTCCGCCTGTGCCGCTTCAACCTGTGCAGCGGCTTCCTCTTTGGCATGGCGTGCCCGGCGCAGGTCGTACTCACCAATCATCTTCTGCTCATAGAGTTTCTCCTTACCCTCTAAGTTCAACTGTGCCGTAGAAAGGGTGGCGCGGGCAGTGGATAGTTGGGCCTTGGCTGCATCTACATTGGCCTTATAGGGAGCCTGGTCAACAACAAACAGCACCTGTCCTTTCTTAACCCGAGCACCTTCCTGAACGCAAATCTTAGTCAACCGTCCACTGACGAGTGGACTCACCCCAATGTTATCCACACTCTCTAACTTTGAGAAAAATTCACGCTTCAGGGTGAAATTCTGCCGTTCCACACGCAACAGGCGATAACAGTCTTTCACTTCCTGCGTCGTCTCTTCACCGCAACCTGTGCAAAATACCGACAGGGTAAGCAGGGAAACAATGAATATGGTATGTAATCTTGGACGCATAACAACTTATTTTAGGGTTTTGTTTTTTTCGTTATTTGGGCAATAGCCATTCCTTCGCTCACCATGCCGGCATTCTCCGCAATAATGACATCACGCTCATTCAGGCCGCTGATCACGACATAGTGCAGATTGTCGGCAGAGGGCAATACCGTAATCTCAGTAGAAACAGCCTTGCCTTCAATGACACGATAAACAAAGTACTTATCCTGAATGCGGATGACAGCATCCTGGGGTATAGCAATGACGCCGTGCTTCGTAGTTGGCAGTTCAATATAGCCGTTGCTGCCATGGCGAAATACTTCCGATGGATTGTTGAAAGATGCCCGGAGGAGGACGGCTCCCGTTGAAGTGTCGGCACTTCCGCTGATGGCATCAATGTGGCCCTTCTGAGGAAGCTGCTCATCCCAGGTGGTATAGAGTGTGACGGGTGGTAGTTTGCTGATTAGTTCGCTCGATGAACTGCATCCATATTCCTCAAACAAATCAGTATATAATTTCTCTGAAAGACTGAAATAGGCATAGATGTGGTTGTTGGCCGCAATAATGGCGATAGGCACCTCCATGGAAGGGTCGACAAGTTCACCTTCCAAATAATAAAACGTGCTGATTCTTCCATCAACGGGGCTACAGATCGTGGTGTAGTTCAGGTTGGTGCGCGCCGATACCAACTCTGCCTGAGCGCTCTCGAGCTGGGCTGCTGCTTCCTCTCGAGCATGGCGTGCCCGGCGCAGGTCAAACTCACCCACCATCTGCTGTGCATAGAGTTTTTCTTTTCCCTCTAAGTTCAACTGTGCTGTAGAAAGTGTGGCGCGGGCAGTGGCTACCTGAGCCTTGGCGGCATCGACGGCAGCAATATAGGGGGCCTGGTCGATGATGAACAGCGGCTGTCCTTTTTTCACCAGCGCTCCTTCCTTCACACATTCCTTAACCAGTGTTCCGCCGACAACCGGACGTACTTCAACTTTCTGCTGGCTCTCTATCCTTGCAGTAAACCGGCGATTCAGTGTGTAGTCCTGCCGCTCTACACACAACGTCTTATAAGTGTCAGCAGAGTTGGCTTCCGATTCTCCACAGCCTGTCAACAGTGGCAGTATGCACAAAAGCATCAAGAAGTTCCGTAAAGCTGATTGTGAAAATCTTTTCATACGTTTGATATTTTTGATACTATTATCTTCCTTCGCTAATATCCACAGTAGAATCGCTCAAATGTTTCGTATTCATTAGGCATCCCAAAACTTTTTAATTTTTTCTGAGGATAGTTATAATTCCCTTATATGTTTTCGGTTGCAAAAGTACCTCTTTTTTCTCAGTATTTCCACTAATGTCTCTTAAAATTGTTTAAACCTAAATTCCGCAGCACTTTAGTTTAACTTTATTTATAAGTACCTGAGCAACTTTTTGTTGCTCAGGATTTTGCCATGTCAGATTTTTCACTTACCTTAGTGCTGCAATTCAAAACAAGCGAAATCATCAATGACATGGCAAAGGTAAGCAAAAAATCTGAGAAAATCACCTAATGATTTTTTCTTAGACCACAAAGAAACAGGATGATATTTTTTGTTTCATTGTTTCATTGTTTCTTTTGGGTGTTTTGTTTCATGTTTTGGGGGAAGGGGGTAGAGAGAAGTATTTATATATTTATATATAAATTAAAGATTATATATATTATAATATATATAATCTTTCTTTTCTATGCGGCCTTTTTTCGGTTTTTAAAAAAGCCTTTTGAAACAATGAAACAAAGAAACAAAAATATATCATACTATTTTATTTTACACTGCAAAGTATAGATTATTTGTAATAATCACGCTTTAAAATAACACTCAAGATTGAATATTGTTTTACATCTGCAAAATAACTGTAAAGTAAGCGTCTGTTTTTGTTTTTCTCTTGGAAATGTGGAATTTTTGTTGTAAATTTGCAGTGGAATTAGGGAGTTCCCGTTAGTCTGGATTAGTAACCATGCTGCACACTCAGAGTTCGAAAAGGTGATATCTATAGTAACCACCTTTCTTAATAAGAGAAACCAGCGTTCGTACTGCCAGAAACTAGGGAATAAACCTAACGGAATGTCAAACAAGAAGAAAGGTTAAGAATTATGGCACAGAATGTGATTAATTTTCCGGTTGCGCTGAAGCAGAACGTCAATGACGATTCTACTGCTTACGGCAAATATTTCTGGGTGCCCGTTTGGCCGAAGACGCTGAACCTGAAGGGTCTTATCTCGCGCGTCGCCATGTCGCAGTCGGTTTATTCCGCCGACATCGTGAAGGGTGTGATCGAGAAACTGACGGAGGTGATGGTCGAGCTGTGGCGACAGGGCCAGCCCGTGAAGTGGGACGGCCTGGGTACGTTCACCCCGAACGTGGACTGTGGCAAGCAGGGCCAGGCTAACCTGGCGAACGCCCTCTCGAAGGGTCCGAACGCTGCCATCAACGGTGTGACCATCAACTTCAAGCCTGAGAATTCCAAGGGTGAAAAGCTGACCTCCCGTGCACTGAAGGAGCTCGTGACCTTCGAGGCGATGGGGTGGTATAAGCGCGAGGAGTTCACCGACCCCACCTCTCAGAAGAAGGTGGTGCAGTTTACCCTCATGCCTGTGGACTATCAGACGCCTCCGCAGAATCCTTGATCTGCCGTGCGCATTTGATGTGATCATTAGTAAAAGGGTTAGGGACGGGATCCCTAACCCTTTGTTTCTTTGTTTCTTTGTTTCATTGTTTCAAGGCAAGAATGAAAAATCACCTAAAAAAAAGATCATTGAGCATTGAATATTGAAAATTTTTTGTATCTTTGCACCGTTATAACCCCAAAACGACTGAATGATGATACGACTACTACTCTACATATCCCTCTGGTGTCTTCCGCTGACTGTCGCCGCTCAGGCCACGGATGTGGAATCGATTTGCCGGCAGATCGACAAGGCCATCGAGGAATCGCCGCAGACAGTCGGCCGTTACGAGCAGCAGATAGAGGATACACGCCAGCAATACCACCATGCCCGCCAGCCTGAAGAGAAATACCAGTTGGCAATCCGCCTGTACGAGCAATACAAGTCGTTTATGAACGACTCAGCCCTCTATTATCTCAATGAGGCCGAGATGCAGGCCACACGACAAGGCAAGACCGCCGAGGCCGCCAACTGCCGGGCCCTGAAGGCCTTCCAGTGTTCAACCGTGGGCTATTACAACGAGGCACTGGCTTTCCTCAAGAGCATCGACAAGCATACGCTCGACAGCATCGGGCTGCGTAACTACTATCAGTCGCAGATGCACGTCTATGGTGAGTTGGGCTATTACTCTATCATCCCCTCGATGAAGGAGCAGTATTTCAAGTTGCAGACCACTTACCGTGACTCCCTCTTTGCCCTGACCGACCATCAGCACCCCGACTATCTGATGTACAGGATTCAGGAACTGAACGGCCGTGGTGATAAAGAGCAGGCGCGTAAGATCAGCGACCAATGGGTGAGGCAGGTCAGTCCTGACAGTCGCGACTACGCCATCGCCTGTTACTATCGCTATCTGAGCAGCGAGTCGCCCGACGGGACCTACTGGGTGGCACAGTCGGCCCTCAGCGATGTGCGCCATGCCGTCATGGATCAGGCGGCACTGCTCGCGTTGGCAGAGATCCTCAACGACCAGGGCGATCTGGACCGTTCCTATCGTTACATCCGCTTCACTTGGGACTGCAACAACCGTTTCAACACCCGCATGCGCTCCTGGCAGATCACCCCCATTCTGAATGTCATCGAGAAAAACTATCAGAAGGCGGCGGAGCGTAACACCAGGGTGCTGACCCTGTCGATGGTCGCTGTCAGTGCCCTCGCCTTATTATTGCTTGGTGCCCTCTTGTTCGTCCATCGCCGCAATCAGCAGCTGGCCAATGCCCGGAATGCCCTCTCTGAGGCTAACTGCCAACTGTCAACTGTCAACTCTCAACTCTCAACTCAAAAAGACGAACTCGCCACGCTCAACGCTCAACTCTCAACTCTCAACTTTCAACTCTCCGAAAGCAACCGCGTGAAAGAAGAGTACATCGGACGCTTCATGAGCCTCTGTGCACAGTATATCGACAAGCTCGACAACTACCGTAAGATGGTGAACAGGAAGATGAAGAACAAAGAACTCGACGAGCTGTTCCAGATCTCAAAGTCGACGGAGCTGAAGGAAAAGGAGCTGGAGGAACTCTATGAGAACTTCGACACCGTGTTCCTGCACCTCTTCCCGAATTTCGTGGACGGGTTCAACGCCCTGTTGCAGCCTGAGATGCGGATACATCCGAAGGAGGAGAATCGGTTGACGACAGACATCCGTATCTTCGCCCTGATACGTCTGGGCTTTGAGGACTCGTCGAAGATTGCCGAGTTCCTGCACTACTCTGTGAACACCATATATAATTATCGTGCCCGCATCAAAAACGGGGCTTTAGACAATCGCGAACAGTTTGAAAACAAGGTTAAGGAGCTATAAAGGCCAAAAGTGTAAAGAAAACACCTCTATATTTCATCCACTCTTTTTGAAGAAGGCTAAAAACGCAAATATCTGATTATTAATATGATAGCCATTTTGATAGGCTGAAATCATCCACTTTTTCCGTCCACCGTCTGGAGACGTATTCTTTTTTTTCATAATTTTGCACCGTCGAATGAAACTGCGACAAGTTTTAAACTTATTATATTAACAATTAACTAACAAAGTATGAAAAAAAGCAGGTATCTATGGTTGCTGTTGGCACTGATGGTGTCGATGGCTACACGTGCCCAAGGCATCTTGGGAACTGTGACAGACGATCTCGGGGAGCCCGTCATCGGAGCCTCCGTCGTCGAGAAGGGTAACCCTCAGAACGGAACCGTGACTGACTTCGAAGGTAACTTCAACGTCAAGGTCAGCGAGGGTACACCTATTATTATTAGTTATATCGGTTACACCTCGCAGGAGGTGATTGCCAAGAACGGCATGCGCGTGATGCTGAAGGAAGACGCCCAGACGTTGCAGGACGTGGTGGTGATCGGTTACGGTGTGCAGAAGAAGAGTGTGGTGACAGCCGCCATCGCCAAGGTCTCGAGCGATGACCTCAACGGTACGGCCCCCGTGCGAATGGACAATGCCCTGAAGGGCTTGGCAGCCGGTGTGAACGTCACCTCCAATTCAGGACAGCCTGGAGCCGCCTCACGTATCCGTGTACGTGGTATCGGTTCGGTGAACGACAGCAATCCGTTGTATATCGTCGACGGTATGCCTATCGAGGGTGGTCTTGACTACATCAACCCCAGCGATATCGAGAGTATCGAGGTGCTGAAGGATGCTGCCTCGGGTGCTATCTACGGAGCCCGTGCTGCCAACGGCGTGATCCTCGTGACCACCAAGAAGGGTAAGCTGGGCAAGGTGACCGTCAACTACAACTTCTCACAGGGTTGGCAGACGGCCTGGAAACACCGTGATGTGCTCGACGCCACTGGTTATATGGTGATGCAGAACGAGGGTCTGGTGAACGCAGGACAGGCTCCGCGCTATGCCGATCCTTACAATGTGACCACCAACACCGACTGGCAGGATCTGCTCTTCAACGACAATGCCCCCGTGCAGAATCACGAGCTGACGCTCAGTGGCGCTACAGAGAAGGTGAACTACTACTTCTCTCTCGGATATTACGACCAGGAGGGTATCGTAGGCGGTAACTATGGTCATTCGAACTATAACCGTCTGACTCTGCGTGGCAACTTCAACTTCAACGTGTTCGACGTGGAGAAAGAGCGCAACTGGCTCAACAAGCTGGATATACAGGTGAACCTTTCGTATGCCCGTGTGAAGAGTGCCGGTGTGGATCCCAACTCACAGTGGGGTAACGAGATCGGCTCTGCCCTTGCACTGCCCCCCGTCATTGCTCCTTACGTGAGCGGTCAGGATGCTCAGGATCAGATTGACTATTATTCTTCGACCTATCCCGAAGAGTATGTTCCCATGTACGATGACGGCCAGCTGCTGAATATCCCTGGTGCTGGCTTCAACGAGATGGCCAACCCGCTGGCATCGTTCCAGCTGCCTGTGGCCGACAACTGGAGCCATAAGTTCGTGAGCAACTTCTCTGCCACCCTGGGCATCTGGGACGGTCTGAAGTACCGCGTCAGCTACAGCACCGACATGTCGTTCTGGGGCAACCAGAATTATGCTACGCCGTACTGGATCTCTCCGACCAAGCATCGCAACTACTCTTCGGCCTCGATGGAGAGCGACCGCGGCACGGTGTGGCAGATTGAGAATGTGCTGATGTACGACAAGAACTTCGACAAGCACACCATCAACGTGGTGCTCGGACAAAGTGCTTTCGAGAACTCGGGCTGGACGCTGGGTGCATCGCGCAATAATCTGAAAGACTACAGTAAGCCCTGGGTCAACGCTGCCACGGGACTGGCTGCCGACGGCGACCGTGACGGATGGGGTGGACCCGGTGTGAATCACACGATGTCTTCACTCTTTGCCCGTCTGAGCTATAACTACGACGAGCGCTATATGGTGCAGGCCACCGTACGTCGCGACGGCAGCAGCCGTTTCGGTACAAACAATAAATATGGTACGTTCCCCTCATTCTCTCTCGGATGGAACGTGATGAACGAGCAGTTCATGAAGCAGACCAACGACTGGCTGAACAATCTGAAGGTGCGCTTCAGCTGGGGTAAGAACGGTAACGACAACATCGGCGACTTCCGCTACACCGTGCTGACACAGGGTGGCAACAACTACGGCTTCGGCATGGCTGGTGGTGAGAAGGAACAGATCAGCTCGAAGGCTAACGGACTTTCTAACCCCGATCTGAAATGGGAGGAGTCTGAGCAGTACGACTTCGGTGTGGACTTCGGCTTCCTGAACAACAAGGTGACCTTCACCTTCGACTGGTTCAAGAAGAAGACCAACGGTATGCTGAAGGATATGAATATCCCCTCGTACGTCGGTGAGTCGAAGCCTATCGGTAACGTGGGCGACATGGAGAATAGCGGTATTGAGTTTGAGCTTGGCTATAAGTTCAATGTCTCTGACGCTAAGTTCCAGATCAAGGCCAACGCCTCTTATCTGAAGAATGAGCTGATACGCCTTGGCAATGCAGCAGGTTTCGAGACCTATGATAATGTCTCTAACCTCGGGAACATCTCACGTGCTGAGGCAGGAGAGCCCTTTACCTACTTCTGGGGCTACAAGACCGCTGGTATCTTCCAGAACTGGGAAGAGGTGAACGCCTACACCAAGGATGGTCAGCTGATTCAGCCTGATGCACGTCCTGGTTATGTACGCTTCGTCGATGTCAACGACGATGGTAAGATCGACGATTCAGACCGTACAAAGATCGGTAAGGGTACCCCCGACTGGACCTTTGGCTTCACCTTCAATGCAGCCTGGAAAGGCTTCGACTTCATGATGTTCTGGCAGGGCACCTATGGTAATGACATCTTCGATGCCACCCGTCGTCTCGACCTGCCCGCCATCAACCTTCCCAGCTGGTTCCTCGGACGCTGGACGGGTGAAGGCACCTCTGACAAGTATCCTATATATATTCAGGGTGATGCCACCAACTGGCAGGCTTCCGACCTCTATGTTCACGACGGTAGCTATCTGCGTCTGAAGAACATCGAGCTGGGCTACACCATCCCTGAGTATCTGACGAAGAAGGCTTTCATCAGCCGGCTGCGCCTCTATGTGGCAGCAGAGAACCTGCTGACGTTCACCAAGTACTGGGGCTTCGATCCTGAGATCTCTTCTGGATCAGACAAGTCTAACGGTGTTGATTTCGGTGTTTATCCCCAGCCTCGTACCCTCCGTGTAGGATGTAACCTGACGTTCTAAGGGTAAAAATGTAAAAAAGTAAGAAATTAAAAAAAGAAAGAGTTATGAAAACGAATATATTAAATAAGGCCAAAGGACTTATGGTGAAGGTTTTACCTTTTTACCTTTTTACCCTTTTACCTTTAATGACCGGCTGTAAGGACAGTTTCCTTGAGGTGACCAGTCCTACCGACACCTTCATTGAGGAATACTATACCACCAAGGCATCGCTCGACGAGGCTCTGGTGGCAGCATACGCACCACTGCACTGGTATGACTACGGTTCAACTTACCAGTACAATGCCCTGAACTTCATCTCAGAGTTCATGAGCGACGACATGTACCCCAACGGCAGTAGTAACACAGACCAGCCGATGCTGCAGTTGATGTTCAACTACTCTTGTACGCCCGTGGTCTGTCTGACAGGTGTCTGGAGTGACAGCTACTCTGGTGTGAAGCGCTCTAACGACGTGCTGACATACTGTGACTGGGTGGAGAAGGCTGGAAACATCTCTGCCGCTGAGCGTGCCGACTATGAGGCTCAGGCCCGTCTGCTCCGTGTGTTCTACTACCTCCAGCTCTGGAAGTTCTATGGTAATATTCCCTGCTACTTTGAGAATCTGCAGGCTCCCTATATCTCTGAGCAGTTTACTGCCGATCAGGTGTATACCAAGGTGATGGAGGAATTAGAGGCCGTCATCGCCACAGGAAATCTGAAGAACGACTATCCCGCAGACCAGAAGGGACACGTGACTCTGCCGTTGGCCTATATGATCTATGCCGAGATGGTGATGATACAGAACGACAGCAGCCGTTATGGCAAGGCACTCGGCTATATGAAGGAACTGATCGGCAGTGGCCGCTACCAGCTGACGCCCAACTACAAGGATATCTGGGATGAGAGTGGTGAGTGGAATGCTGAGTCTATCTGGGAGATCAACTACTTCGACGACAACTCTGTCCGTGGCTGGGGTAACCAGTTGGCTGCTGGTGGTTGTGTGTTCCCACGTCTCCATGGTCCTCGTTCGTTCAAGGCCAATGCAGGCGATCCTTACGAGGATGTCGATGCAGGTTGGGGCTTCAGTGCCATTCCTTTGCACTCTGTGGCCAGCTTCGAAGAGGGTGACATCCGTAAGGAGTTCTCTGCCTTCGACCTCAACGCTCATGGAACATCTGACGATCCGGGTTGGATGAACACTGGTTACTGCCTCTATAAGTATATGTGCCGCAAGGGTAACAACAAGGACCAGAAGGCTGATGCCGACCTCGGCTTCAACAATAACCTCCGTGTGTATCGTTATTCTGAGGTGTTGCTCAATGCTGCCGAATTGTTGTTGAAGACTGGTGGTAGCGCCAGCGAGGCTGCGGGCTACGTGAACGAGGTTCGTGCCCGTGCTGGTCTGGCTGCAGCTAATGGTGTAGACGAGGATATCATCCTCAACGAGCGTCGTCATGAGTTCATGGGTGAGGGTAAACGTTACTTCGATCTCGTCCGTACTGGCCGTGCTGCCTCTGTGCTGACACCTGCCAACGACAGTGGTGGCTACCGTACCAAGGGCTGGAGCGAGGATGTGCGCTATCTGCCTATCCCGCAGGACAACATCGATGCTGCTCAGGGTACCCTCAAGCAGAACGGAAGCTATAAATAAAGTAAAAAGGTAAATAATAAAAAAAGCAAAAGATATGAGAACAAATATATTTATTAAGGCCAAAGGGTTGGTAAAGGTTTTACCTTTTTACCTTTTTACCCTTTTACCTTTATTCACGGCCTGCTCGCCTGAGGAGTTCGATGGTCCTAACCAGGCTGGTATCCCCTCCATCTCGAATGTGGACATCAGTATGAATGTGGATCAGTCGGTGAATCAGGCCACCTTCACTGTGGCCAACATGCCGGCACAGACTTACGCCGTGTGGAAAGTGAACGGCAACGTGTATTCCACGCTGAACCCCATGAACTGGGCCAACAGCAAGGCTGGCACCTACGATGTGGAACTGCGTCTTGGCAACCGCAACGGTTTCAGCCAGAGCAGTATCACGAAGACCTTTACGTTTGAGAACTCTCAGATAGACCTCACACCGTACATCAACCGTATCTCACGTACTTGGCGTATCAACTACGCAGAGCAGGGACACATGGGTTGTGGTGAGCCAGGTACCGATGGTAGCAACTGGTGGAGTGCAGCCCCTGGCGACAAGGCCGACTGGGGTGTGTACGACGATCGTCTTACTTTCACTGCCAATGGTGGTTATACCTATGATCCAGGTGAGGGTGGCACAGTCTATGTGAACAATGGCACCAGTCTCTTCCCTGAGTATAATAATCTGAAAGGTGACGATGGTAAACCCATCGACTTCATGGCTCCCGTGGAGGCTCAGACTACCAGTTATAAGTTCGATGTCTTAGGCGAGGATATTGTTCTGAAACTTCCCGCAATGACACTCTTCCCTTATATCTCTAGCGATGACCAGTTTGAGGCTCCTGTCTTTACTGTGGTTAAATTGACGAACTCCGAGATGGTACTGCTCTATAAGGGTAACGGTATTGTCTGGCGATTCATGCTCACCAGTAAAGAGGATACAGAAGCACCATTCAGCGGCTTTAAGGCCAACAGCGACTTCAATATGTGGAAGAAGGCTTCCTTCACCAATGATTTCTACTATGCTCATGGTGACTCTTGGGAGCAGAACCCGCAGCCCATTGGTTTCGATATCGTCGGCGACAATAAGTATAAGATTACGTTGCCTTGCGAGTCGAACATGCAGTGGCAGGCTCAGGTGAAGTTCTTCACAGACATGAGTTCCTCTGCTGCCAATAACTATGACTTCTCGGCAATCTTTACACCGACGAACGATATTAAGGGTGCTACGGTGAAACTCGTGCTACATGGCGGTGGCGACAATGACAATATCTACTACTTTGCCGACCGTATCGACCTTGAGGCAGGCGACTCCTACGTATTCTGGAAAAGCGATATGCCTGGTATAGATATGGACAAGGTAGATCTCGTGCTCGACTTTGGCGGTGCTCCTGCCGGTACAGAGGTAGAGGTGAAAAACGTGGTGTTCAAGAACCATGCAGACGACGATGGCACCGTTCTGCCTACTGACAATCCAGGCAATGGTGGCGAGGAGGCTAAGGCCGACTGGGATGTCACTTCTGGTGCTAACCTGTGGAAGGCTGTTGAGGAAGGTAGTGCATTTATCAGCGTCACCCCGTGGTTTGCTGATGGCGGTTGGTCACAGATCGGAGATCCCACATGGACTCATAAGGATGGCGTATGGTCGCTTACCATCCCCGAGGGCATGGGTGGCAGCCAATGGCAGGGACAGTTCCCCATCAACACCACGCTGACAGCCAGCATGAGCAAGAAGTACAACTTCTACCTCGTACTTGAGGCCGATCAGGATCTGCCTGGTGTCACCATCAAACTGACGGAGACCGATGATGCTGACAAACACGACGACAACTTCTTCTTCGCAGACCGTCATGATGTCAAGGCTGACATACCGTTCGTCTATAAGGCAGAGGGTGTCACCCTGCCTAAGAACGATGCACACGCCCTGTCGCTCTTCTTCGACTTCGGTGGCTCACCTATCGGTGCCAACGTCAAGATCAGCAAGATCTATTTCGAGGAGTCTGTTTCTATGAGTTATGATGACACCAACAACATCTGGAAGGGCGTCGATGATGGCTCTGCTTTTATCAGCGTCACCCCATGGTTTGCCGATGGCGGTTGGAGTCAGATCGGGGATCCCACGTGGAAGCATGAGGGCAACAAGTGGTCGCTGACTATCCCAGAAGGTATGGGTGGTAGCCAGTGGCAGGGACAGTTCCCCATCAACACCACGCTGGCTACGGCTCAGAACGATGCCTATAACTTCTCTTGCACCATCTTAGCCGATCAGGATCTGCCTGGTGTCACTATCAAACTCACTGAGACCGACGATGCCGATGGCACTAAGCACGACGAAAACTTCTACTTTGCTGATCGTCACGACATCAAGGCCGACGAACCCTTCGTCTATCAGATGAAAGGTGTGACACTGCCTAAGAATGATGCCCATGCACTCTCGCTGTTCTTCGACTTCGGCGGTTCGCCCATCGGTGCCAACATCACCATCAGCGATATCATTTTTGAAAAAGCCGAATAATAAATGAAACGGTTCATGCTTAATACTTTTCTGCTCTCCCTCGCCGTAGCCCTTTGTGGCTGCGGTGGGAGCGAGGACGACCCTAAACCGGCAGAGGTCATCATCAATGTCTCTCCCGAGACGATCAATGCGCCTGCTGAAGGTGGCACTTATACCGTCAGCGTTACCACCACGGGCAAGGAGTGGGGCGTGGCCATGGGCGAAGATTTCTTCACAATCAAGACCCAGAACACGGCAGCCCAGACGGGTACGATCACCATCACGGTTCCTGCTAATCCTGTGGCTGAGGCCCGTTCTGGTGCTGTCACGGTGATGTCGGGCGTTGCCCGTAAGACCATCACCGTCACCCAGGCTGCTGCCGAGCAGGCTGCCTACGATGCCCCGGAGGGTTATAAGCTGGTGTGGCAGGATGAATTCAACGAGGGTACTGAGTTGAATCCTGCCGACTGGACCCACGAGGTGCAGAACAGCGGATGGGTGAATAACGAGTTGCAGAACTACGTGAACCACACGACGCCCAAGGGCCGTTATGTGACGGAGATCGGTGGCGGCAAACTCCAGATCCACTGTTTCAAGGAGGATGGTAAGATTTATTCTGGTCGTGTCTATGCCCATGTGAATCAGGGGTGGCAGTACGGCTATTTCGAGGCCTCCATCAAACTGCCAAAGGGTAAAGGTACTTGGCCTGCCTTCTGGATGATGCCCGTCGGCAACGACTGGAGCACCAACCCCTGGCCGATGTGTGGCGAGATTGATATCATGGAGGAAGTAGGTTGTGTACCCAATGAGGTGTCGTCCAGCATCCATACGCAGGACTACAACCACACGAAGGGTACGCAGAAGACCCACGCTATGACCATCTCCAAAGCAGAGGGTGAATTCCATACCTATGCCCTGTTATGGACAGCCGATGAGATCACCACTTACGTGGATGGCAAGGTGCAGTTGAGTGTGAAGAAGTCCGTCATCGGTTCTTCTCACAACCAGTGGCCCTTCCATTACGCCTTCTATCCCATCTTCAACCTCGCTTGGGGTGGCGACTGGGGCGGTATGAACGGTGTTGACGAGAGTGCCCTGCCCATTACGATGGAAGTCGATTACATCCGTGTGTTCCAGAAAAAGTAAAAATGAAGAAGTCTTTCCTATATCTCATCGTTCTTTTACTCGCTGCCTGCTCTGCAGGTGGCGGGCAGAAGGGCGAGTCGGGCTTCGTCACCATTCAGGGCCACGACCTGATTCAGCCCAACGGTGAGAAACTGTTTATTCAGGGCACGAACCTCGGCAACTGGCTCAATCCTGAGGGTTATATGTTCGGCTTCAGCCGTACGAACTCCGCCTGGATGATCGACCTGCTGTTCAAGGAGGCTGTAGGACTAGACATCACGGCTGAATTCTGGCAGCAATTCAAGGACAACTACGTAACGAAGGCCGATATCGACTTCATCGCCTCGCAGGGTGCCAACACCATCCGTCTGCCGTTCAACTATAAACTCTTCACAGACGAAGACTATATGGGACAGACGGGCGAGAAGGACGGCTATGCACGCATCGACTCTGTGGTGAGCTGGTGCAAGGCCAACGGGCTCTACCTGATTCTCGATATGCACGACTGCCCCGGTGGTCAGACTGGCGACAACATCGACGACGGGCACGGCTATCCCTGGCTCTTTGAGAGTGAGACCTCGCAGCAGTTGTTCTGTCAGATCTGGCGCGAGATAGCCGACCGTTATAAGAGTGAGACCACCATCCTGGGCTACGAACTGATGAATGAGCCCATTGCCCACTATTTCGCCAATCGTGACTCGCTCTACCAACTCCTGCAGCCGCTCTACAAGCGTTGTGTGGCTGCCATCCGTGAGGTGGATCAGAACCATATCATCCTCTTAGGCGGTGCCCACTGGAACAGTTTCTTCTGGATGCTCGACGATGCGGGCTACGACGACAAACTGATGTACACCTGTCATCGCTATGGCGGGCCTGCCACGAAGGAGGCGATCACACACTACATCCAGTTCCGCGACTCCATCAACCGTCCGATGTATATGGGAGAGTTCGGCCATAACACTGATGAGTGGCAGCGCGACTTTGTCAACGTGCTGAAAGAGGTGAACATCGGCTATACGTTCTGGCCTTATAAGAAGGTCGACGGCTCGTGTATGATGGGCATCCAGCGCCCTGAAGGGTGGGACAGCATCGTGGTGAAATACTCTGAGACCTCTCGCAACACCTATCATGAGTGGCGCGAAGCACGTCCGGATCAGGCTCGCTTCCGTGAACTGCTGAAGCAGTTTGCCGAGAACTGCCGCTTCGGAAAATGCCAGCCCCAGACGGACTATATTCAGACCATGGGACTCAAGTGAGAAGATTTTTATTCTACATAGTTTGGTTAACAGCAGTGACGACGGGACGCGCTCAGTCCTATACACAAAGGACTGACGTGCCCTCCGTCTACATTGAGACTGAAAACCGCCGGTCCATCACCAGCAAAGAGCAATACATAAACTGCACGCTGATCTACGTGGACGGCGAGTCGATGCTGCGCTATGAGAATACCCAGATCCGTGGACGCGGAAATTCCAGCTGGTGGAACGCCGACAAGAAATCCTATCGTGTCAAGTTCGCCAACAAAGAGCGCTTCTTAGGCGAGGGCTTTGCCAATGCCAAAAGCTGGACATTTCTGGCCAATCACGGTGATAAGACGATGATCCGCAACGCCCTGACCTACGACCTCGGACGTTTCATGGGCATGAAGTTCTGTCCGGCAGCACGGTTTGTTGACGTCTATCTCAATGGCGACTATCGCGGCACCTACCAGATCAGCGACCAGGTGCAGGTACACAAGAAGCGCATAGAAGTCAGCGAGGAAAACGGCTGGCTGCTCGAAGTGGTCAACGAGAATTCGAAAGAGGCCCCCCTGATTACCACCACCCGCTACGGCATCATGTACACCATCAAGAATCCCAAAGACGAGCAGCTGACCCTTGGCAAGCGCATTGCCGTCGGACAGTGGTTACGAAGTTTCGAGGAGGCTGTGGCATCCGACCAGTTCATGGATCCGCAGCGTGGCTGGCGGGCTTTCGTTGACGAGAACGACCTGATTAACTGGTATGTGGGGGCGGAGATTACGGGAAACATCGACGCGCTGTATAGCATCTATATGTATAAGGACGGCGATGACGACAAGATGCACTTCGGCCCGCTGTGGGATCTCGACCTCGGCTACGACAACAGTTCTGAGCGCAGTCTGCTTCGGCAGATGGAGGCTTATCTAGGACTCCGGGACCGCCCCTTCGAGAAGATCGTGCAGCGGCTGTGGAAGGATCCCTGGTTCGCCCAAGCCTGCAACGACCGCCTGCAACAGCTCGTGGACAATGGTTTGCAGCAATATCTCCTCAGTCATATCGACAGCCTGCGCTCAGCCATCTGGCAGACCCAGACGGAGAACTTCCGTAAGTGGCGCATCAACCAGGAGGTGTATTCGTGGGCCAAACGTGCCTACTACAACAATTACGACAGTTACATCAACGACCTGAGGGGCTTTGTGAACATCCACATCCCCTATCTCCAACAAGCCTTCGCACAACGGCTCACCACAGGCATCCACCCACATCAGGCAGACGAGCGTCCTGATAAAGTGTTCGATCTCAATGGCCGTCCGTCTCTAAGGCCTCAGAAAGGAATATTTATCCAAAATCATAGAATAATTACAAGACAATGAAAAAACTGATCACTATTTGTCTGGCACTGATGACAGCTGTGCCAACGTTGGCTCAGACACCAGTCTATCTCGATGAGTCAAAGCCCATTGAACAGCGTATCGACGATGCCATCTCAAGGATGACGCTCGACGAGAAGATTGCCGTGATTCATGCGCAGTCGAAGTTCTCAAGTCCTGGTGTGAAACGCCTAGGGTTCCCTGACCTTTGGACGGACGACGGGCCTCATGGTGTGCGGCCTGACGTGCTTTGGGACGAGTGGGTACAGGCTGGACAGACCAACGACTCGTGTGTGGCGTTCCCGGCTCTCACCTGTCTGGCTGCCACGTGGAATCCTGCTATGGCCCGGCTCTATGGCGAGAGCCTGGGCGAGGAGGCGCTCTACAGAAACAAGAGTGTGATGCTCGGTCCTGGCGTGAACATCTACCGTACGCCGTTAGGTGGCCGAAACTTTGAGTATATGGGTGAAGACCCCTGGCTGGCTTCACGCATGGTGGTGCCCTACGTGAAGGGTCTGCAGTCGAAGGGGGTGGCTGCCTGTGTGAAGCACTATGCCCTGAACAACGACGAGGAATACCGTCATCAGGTGAATGTCATCATCAGCGACCGTGCCCTCCACGAGATCTATCTGCCCGCCTTCAAGGCTGCTGTGCAGGAGGCTGAGGCGTGGTCGATCATGGGTGCCTACAATCTCTACAAAGACCAACACAATTGCCACAATAATATTATGCTCAACAAGATCCTGAAACAGGACTGGGGCTTCGACGGGGTGGTTATCTCCGACTGGGGTGGCTGCCACGATACCGATGAGGCTGTGAAGAACGGCCTCGATCTGGAGTTCGGTACATGGACGGACGGTCTGATGATGGGCAAGACCAACGCTTACGACAGCTATTATCTCGCCGATGCTTATAAGCAGGGCATCCTCTCAGGCAAGTACTCGACGAAGGAACTCGACGAGAAGGTGCGTCGGCTGCTCCGTCTGTATTATCGTACAACGATGAAGAGGAACAAACCTTTCGGCTTCCTTTGTTCGGATAGTCACTACGAGGCTGCGCTGAAGATTGCCCAGGAAGGCATCGTGCTGCTGAAAAATGAGACCTCTCCCGGCCTCCCCAAAGGGGAGGGGCTGCTACCGCTGACTGAAGAGAAATTGGAGTTGCTGCGAAAGTCTTCTCCCCTTGGGGGAGATAAGAGAGGGGTTCGCATCCTCGTGGTAGGCGAGAACGCCATCAAGATGATGACCGTTGGTGGTGGCTCCTCCTCGCTCAAGGTGCAGCGCGAAATCCTTCCTCTCGATGGCATCAATGTTCAATGTTCAATGTTCAATGTTCAATGTGACTACGCGAGGGGCTATGTCGGTGATACCATCCAGAGCTATAACGGCGTCACCGTAGGCCGTTCGCTCTATGAGACCCGCTCTCAGGCTGAGCTCACCGCAGAGGCGGTGGAGAAAGCCCGTGAGGCTGATGTGGTGATCTTCATTGGCGGCCTGAACAAGAGTAATCATCAGGACTGCGAAGGTCACGACCGACTCTCATACGATTTGCCCTACGCCCAGAATGAGGTCATCGAGGCCATCCTGAAGGTGAATCCAAGGCTGGTCTATGTGAACATCTCAGGCAATGGTGCTGCCCTGCCCTGGATAGACAAGGTGCCCGCCGTTGTACAGGCCTGGTTCATCGGCTCTGAGGCTGGAGAGGCTATTGCCTCTGTGCTCTTTGGCGACGTGAACCCTTCGGGCAAACTGCCCTTCACTTGGTATGCCTCACTCGATCAGTGCGGAGCCCATGCCCTGAATGCCTATCCTGGTACGTGGCGCGAAGGCCACAAGATTATCGACGAGGAGTATAAGGAAGGGCTCTTTGTGGGTTATCGTTGGATTGACCGATTAAAGATGAAAAAGTCAAAAGGTGATAAGGTGAAAAGTGAACCGCTCTTCGCCTTCGGCCACGGTCTGAGCTATACTACCTTCCAGTATGGCAAGGTAACGGCCGACAAATCATCGCTAACGGCAGACGAGCAGATCACCTTCACCGTGCCTGTCACCAATACGGGTAGTCGGGCTGGTGCCGAAACCGTACAGCTTTACATCCGCGATGTGGAATCTTCTGTGGAGCGTCCTTTCAAGGAGCTGAAAGCCTTCAACAAAGTGTTCCTCCAGCCTGGCGAAACGCAGCAAGTGAGTCTGACCATCGACAAGTCGGCCCTGAGTTTCTACGATGACAAGGCTGCTGCCTGGACGGCTGAGCCTGGTGATTTCGAAGCGCTCATTGGCCCATCGTCTGGTCAGATTGTGACACGATATTCATTCCATCTCCAATAGTGTTTAATTAGTTAGGTAAACAGATTTAGTTAGATGAAGAAAGCCGGACGCTGTGAAGTGTCCGGCTTTTAATGTTTCTTTGTTTCAATGTTTCATTGTTTCAATGGTTATCTTGCTATCAGCGAGATGGCGAAGCCGCCACCTGGGGCTTCCTGCAACTTGAGCGTCTGACCAGCCTTCACCGTCTTCTTGGTGATGGTGTAGGCCTGGGGATTCGTCTCGTAGTGAGCACCCTTGGCATCGGCATAGATGGTGCAGTCGTACTGACGGCCCTTGTCGAGGAAGTCGAGTTTGATAACGCTCTGATGACCGTTCTCATCGCACTTACCGCCAATGAACCAGTTGTCGGTGCCCTTGGCCTTGCGGGCTACGGTGATGTAGTCGGCAGGCTCGGCCTCCAGATAGATGCTCTCGTCCCAATCGCAGGCCACGTCACGGATAAACTGGAAGGCATCGTCGAACTTCTCGTAGTTCTCTGGCAGGTCGGCGGCCATCTGCAGGGGCGAGTACATCGTCAGGTAGAGGGCCAGCGAGCCGGCGATGGTGATGCGGGCCCAAGAGGTATTGTCGCTCCACTCAGAGAGCTTGGTCACGAAGATACCAGGGGTGTAGTCCATCGGACCACCCTGCAGACGGGTGAAGGGCAGGATACAGGTATGGTCAGGACGGGAACCGCCGAAGGCCTCGTACTCTGTACCACGGGCACTCTCGTTGCCTACGAGGTTAGGATAGGTGCGGCAGATGCCCGTAGGACGGGTGGCCTCGTGGGCATTCACCATGATGTGGTGCTTGGCAGCTTCTTTCACGACGTAGAGGTAGTGGTTGTTCATCGACTGTGAGTAGTGGTGGTCGCCACGGGGGATGATATCACCCACATAACCCGTCTTCACAGCGTCGTAGCCGTATTTGTTCATCAGCTCGTAGGCCTCTTTGATGTGACGCTCGTAGTTTTGTGCCGACGATGAGGTCTCGTGGTGCATCAGGATCTTCACACCCTTGGAGTGGGCATAGTCGTTGAGCATCTTGATGTCGAAATCGGGGTAGGGGGTCACGAAATCGAAGACATCGCGCTTCCACATGTTCGCCCAGTCTTCCCAGCCTACGTTCCAACCCTCCACGAGCACCTCGTCGAGACCGTTCTTGGCAGCGAAGTCGATATAGCGCTTCACGTTCTCGTTATTGGCCTTATGCGTGCCGTTGGGCTTCACGCTGCTCCAGTCGATCTGGTCGAGCTTGATGCTGGGAAAGTCGTTGGTGTAGTGCCAGGAACCACGCCCCACAATCATCTCCCACCAAACACCACAGTATTTCGTAGGATGGATCCAGGAGGTATCCTCGAGTTTACAGGGCTCGTTGAGGTTGAGGATGAGGTTCGACGAAAGCATGTCGCGGGCATCGTCGCTCACCATCACGGTGCGCCAGGGTGTCTCGCAGGGGGTCTGCATACAGCCCTTCAGTCCTGTGGCGTCGGGGGTGAGGTGGCTCACGAAGGTGAAGGCCTTTGGCAGAGGCCAGGGCGACGGTTGGGGATTGGGCGTGTAGGCATTGCTGCCGCCGCCCAGTTGGGTGGTGAGGGCCTTGGTCTCAGCGTCGACCAGTTCGAGGTGCATCGTGGCATAGTCGAGACAGGCGGCCTCGTGGATGTTGATATAGAGATTTCGTCTCTTACCGTCGATGTCAATGGCATCGCTCTTCATCTGCAACGAGGTCTGTACGCCTGTCGGCGAGAAGACGGCCACAGAGGAGTTACCCCAGTTGACGGCCTCTTTCATGCGGCTGCGGATCTCAGAGAGCTTGGTCTCTTGTGTCTCCTGCTCCTGGGTGTCGTAGTCGCCGGGCAGCCACCAGGCGGTGTGGTCGCCTGCCATCGCAAACTCGGTGCGCTCTTCCTTGATGAGGAAGTAGTTGAGCTCTTCTTGCTGTGGGAACTCGTAACGCAGTCCGATACCGTCATCGTAGACGCGGAAACGGATCACGATGGTCCGTCTGTGCTGTCTTGGGGCCTTTTGCGCACCGTTGGCGCTTACCGGACGTTTGCCGAGCCAGTGCTGATTCAGGGTGACGGCCAGCTCGTTGTAGTGGTTGCGGATGTCCTTGGTCTCGCCCCAGACGGGTTGCCAGGTCTCGTCGAAGGTAGAGGTCTCTTCCTTGGCGATGGTGAATCCGTCCATGAGGTCGTGCTCCTGCAGACCCATTGAGGCGTGCTTGTCCTTGGCCAGTTCAAGGCCGAGGAATGAGGGTTTGACCACTTCGCACCCTTTATAGGTCATCTCATAGACGGGGCGCCCTGTGTTATCCACTGAAAACTTTAACTCGATGTTGCCATTCGGCGACTTCACACTGCCTGCCCATGCCATCATCGGCATGAGCAGCAGGCTTAATAATATTTTTCTCATTTTCGTCCGCTTTGTATAATTAATGTGCTGATTTCGTTGTTCAGGTCATCGGCAGCGAGGAGCTGTTCGATGGAGAGGTGCATGCGGTAGCGCCAGTAGTGACGCGGATTGGCGGGGATATTGATGCGCTCGGCATTCTCGTCGGGCAGACGTAGCTTCTCGTCGATACTCATCCAGTCCTGGAAGGAGAGCAGACAGAGCATCGATGGACAGGTGAGGTGACGGCTCACGATGTCCTTGGCCAGCCAGCCTGGCAGAGGACGGGGTGCAGGACCACCACGGCGCAGGCTGGTGTTGTAATACGACTGCGAGCGCTCTTCGTCCTCGTCCCACCACTGGCGCAGGGTTGCCATATCGTGGGTGGAGATGGTGTCCACACTGCGATAGGGATTGTGCGACAGCTTACCGAAACGGGTGGTCGGATCCTTGGGCATTGCCTGAATCTCCAACGAGAGGATACGCAGTTCGTTCATCACCCAGGGCACGCAGTCGGGCACCATACCTAAGTCCTCGGCACAGACCAGCATGCGGGTGGCCTGCGTCAGACGAGGCAGCTTCTTCATGGCCTCAGTGTACCAGAACTGGTTGTTGCGACGGTAGAAGTAGTCGTTGTAGAGGTTGTTGAAGTTGGTCTTCTGATCCTCGCTCAACTGGGTGTATGCCTCCTGATACTGCACGGCGATACGGGGATGCCAGCGGTCGTTACGCTTGTGGTCGACGAGGAACAGTCCCTCGTTGAACTGCACACCGTAGGCCTCAATTTCCTCGCGGCTCATGCCTAGTGCTGGTGCGAACTGTCCCATCAGTCCAGACTTCTCCGGCACGGGGATCTCCCAGATACGGAAGAATCCCAGCACGTGGTCGATACGGTAGGCATCGAAATACTCGGCCATCTTACGGAAACGGCGCACCCACCACTGACAGCCGTCCTTGAGCATCTCGTCCCAGTTGTAGGTGGGGAAGCCCCAGTTCTGACCGTCGGCAGAGAAGGCATCGGGTGGGGCACCGGCCTGACCGTTCAGGTTGAAGTACTTCGGCTCTACCCAGGCCTCCACACCGTCGCGACTGATACCGATGGGGATGTCGCCCTTCAGGATGACACGATGGGCACGGGCATAGTTGTGGGCAGCGTGCATCTGGGCATCGAGATGGAACTGGACGAAATACCAGAATGCCACCTCTTTATATATCTTAGTAGCCGGCTTGGTCATGGCCTCGCGCTCCTCAGCGGGCAGGTCGTGGTGGTCAGGCCATTCCGAGAAGGTGGCCGTACCGTAGATGTCGCGGTAGTGGCAGAAGGCGGCATAGGGCACCAGCCACTCCTTGTTCTCCTCAAAGAAGGCCTTGAAGGCTGCGCTCTTCAGCGTCTTGCTGCCTTCCTGAGCATAGAGCTCGCGGAGGTAGTCCATCTTGGCGGCGAACATCTTCTCGTAGTCGATCTGTGGCAGTGCGTTCAACTCCTGGCGCAGTTTCTCGAAAGCCTCGCGCTTGGCCTGATCCTTGATCTCAGGCAGCTGGCGCATGTCGCAGTACTGGGGATGCAGGGCATAGATGCTGATGGAGTTGTAGGGATAGCTGTCCTGCCAGGTCTTGGTGATGTTCGTGTCGTTGATGGGGAGCACCTGCAGCACCCGCTGTCTGGTCTTGGCACACCAGTCGATCATCATCTTCAGGTCGCCGAAGTCGCCCACACCGAAGCTGCCCTCGCTGCGCAGCGAGAAGATGGGGATGACCGTTCCGGCACCCTTCCAGGGATAGACGGGGAAGTAGGCCTGTGACAGTTCATACACGACCACCTCGCCCTGTTCCATCGGAGGCAGCGCCACCGTGCGGTTCATGCCGTTCTCCCAAAGGGGTGTGACATCCACCTCCTCGTCGAGAGCCACGAACTTGAACTCGAAGGTCTGGGGCAGGGTGTCGGCATCGAGGCTGACGACCCACTCATTGCTCTCATGTTCCGTCATGTCGATGGCACGCAGGGCCTCCCAGTTGCCGAGAGCCTCACCACCGCCGATGATGGCCAACCGCTCGTTGTTGCGCAGCTGTGGGGCACGCACCTTCAGACGGACTGTCTTTCCGAATGTTGTCTGAGGGCTCATGTCCTGTTTCCTGGCCGCCACGCACTCCGTGAAGGCCGACGAATAGAGGTAGGCGTCCTCAGGAATGTCGATCCAGTGGTCATACACCGTATAGTGAACCCCCTTCTGGGCGGCAAACTCCAGACGGTGTGGCTCTGTCAGCCATTCCGTGCGTTCCTGCTGGTCGCCACGCATCACGCTATAATAATAATCGATGTGTGTTGAGGTCTTTACGGGCTTGCTCAGTTCTGTCGACCAATGCAGTCCGTCGAGCGTACCCATCTTGTGCTGTTCGGTTGTGTCATCCTTGAGAATGTTCAAAACAAGCTCTTCACCGAACGTCGTCTGATACTCCAAATGAAAGTTGATTCTCATGTTTATTTGGTTTTTTGTTAGACAATTGATTGTAGCTTTCGCCCTTTTGTTTTCTTTCGTGGGTCAAAGTTACGAATTATTCGGATAGGGTGTTCTGCTTTTGTCAAGTTATTAAAGGATTGGATGCGCAAACGATTGCATCTGAAAGAGTCGTGGACAGCCCGTCTCAAGCCTATTTGATGGCCTCCAAGAACTCGATTTCCACCATTCGGAGTTCGTTGTTGGTGTCGCCGCCGTTCTTGGCTTTGAACAGATCCAATTCACCTGCTGCAGGCTGGGCAACCTCTGTGATGCCACCGAAGGCATCATCGTCTTTGCCGTTGCCTTTCAGACGAATGGTGATCTCGTTGGTCTTGACACGCTTGGCGGGCTTCAGATGGATATAGCCGAGGCTGCGCTCCGTCTCACCGCTCCAGATGAGTGTCTTTCCTGCATAGACCTCTAAGGGATAGCTACGTACTCGCCAGCCAGTGAGCTTGAGGCAGATGTCGTCAACGATGGCCTTCTTGGCCAGACGGTATGTAATCCAGGCGGTGGAGAGCCGACCGTCGTTCTTCCATTCCGACAGTTCATTGTCGTCAAAGCTGCGGGAAGCATGTTCTGAGTCATAACCAGCCTTGGCGGAGATGATGTCGATGCATTGTGCCTGCTCGACGTAAGATGCTGTCTGTGGGGTCTCGCCACGATCCAAACGGCCTTTCAACGTCAGCTGCGGCAGGCACTCCTCGCTTTTCACTTCCTCACTCCTCATTTCTATATACGCAGGCTTCACGCCTTCGGCATAGGCTGAGAGATGAATCTCCCCTGCGTTAGGGGTTGTGCGGACCAGCACACGATTCACACCACACTCCACGGGAAGATCATAACTGCGCACATAATTGTCGGAGATGTTCTTCGTGGCAGCGGCATCGAGCAGACCCGTTGGACGGTTGTCGTCAGGGCGCTGCATCTCCTTGTTGTTGCGGGTGGCGATACCACCAATCCATTGAGCTTCGCCCCATAGTTCGAAATGAATCATACGGTCGTCGAGCGGGCAACGGCGACCCTCTTTGTCGAGCACCTCCACTTGGAAGAGCACCATATCGGCACCGTCGGCCTTGGTACCCTCTGGATTCTCGATGGCCGTCAGTTTCAGTTGATAGGGTTCGGCTACGGTCTCCAGTTTGTAGCGACTGCCATCGGAAGCGACAGCCTCCAGTGTGCCAGGCTCGAAGGGCACATCATCGAACGTAAAGAGATAACGGTAGCTCTGCTTGCCCTTACCCAAGCTTTTGCCATTGAGGAATAGTTCCACCTCGTCGGCCGTTGACACCACACAGACCGGCTTGACAGTATTGGCCGGATAGTTCCAGTGCCCTACGATATATGTCCGTGCCTGTTCTGGCTCCACCCATCCTGACCACATCACCTGATGGGCAAAGAATGCATCCTTGGGAATGCGCATGGCATCAACGACGCCGCTGGTGCGATAGTTCGACTCACCGCGATGGTGGGTGTTGGTGTCGGAGAAGATGATCTTCACCCCCCCAGACGAGACACGGGTGCCAGTGCCAGGCCGCTCACGCCAGTAGTCGTACCAACGGCGCACCATCTCGATGGCCAGCTGGTCCATGTTGTGGTTGTAGTCAGGCGCAGGCTGATTGCGATACAACGGACCGTCGCCCTCCTTGTGATAAGGATAGCTCCATTCATCCCAATACTTGCGCAGTCCCTCGTCACGACAGTACTCCATCGCCCACATGGGGTGCTTCTTCGACTTGTTGATATACAGCATCTCGCCACCATACTCTGCCTCGTCGATGTCGAGCATCTCACGACTGCCGATGGCTCGTCCGCCGTAGGGGTCGTACTCGTCGCGGATGGCCTTCATCTCCAGCATGTGCTCACGGCTGATGCTCTCGTTGCCGCTCTCGTAGAAGAGGATCGAGGGGTTGTTCCTATTATAGATGATGGCGTCGCGCATCAGTTCCGTGCGCTGTGTCCAGCGAGGTCCCTCCACATCCTTCTCGGCATCACCAGCAGGCATGGCCTGGATGAGTCCCACACGATCACACGACTCGATGTCCTGTTTCCACGGCGTGACGTGCATCCAGCGCACGAGGTTTGCCCCTGACTCCACCATCAGTCCGTTGGAGTAGTCGCTGAGCCAGACGGGTACGCTCAGACCTATGCCAGGCCACTCGTTCGACGTGCGCTGGGCATAGCCGTGCACCATCATCACACGATCGTTCAGCCATATCTTGCCTTCACCAAACCTGGTTTTCCGGAATCCCGTGCGGGTGATGACGGGGTCATGATACTCTATCCTGTCGCCGCCTGGGGCCACCTCCTTCAGACGGGTCTCCACCGTATAGAGATAGCCATAGCCCCACGACCAGAAGTGGAGTCCGATGACCTCCGAAGCAGCCTTCAGCGTCGCCGCCTCTCCTGGTTCGAGATGGGTGTAGTCCTGACTCTCCTCGTGGGCTATCAGACGTCCGTCGGCATCAGTCAGCGTAAACACCAGCGCTACGTTATGGGCCTTCGTGTCTTCGTTCCTGACCTGCGACTCTGCGTGGATCACGGCCTTGCGGCTGGGTATGTCGAAGTCCGTCGCATAGATATACGTGCCCGTTGTCCCAAGATTCGAATACAGGGGAAGCGTCTGATAGAGCTTATCCGTCACGTGCAGCCATACATTCTTGGGGATGCCGCCATAGTTGGCATTGAAGTTGCGATCGTTCCACTGGTAACGGCTGTTGTGTTGGCGCGATCGATAAGTCCAGCTGTTGTCACAACGAACAGCCAACACATTCTCACCTATTATTATATAAGGTGTCAGGTCGAAGCCACAAGCCATCACTCCATTCTCGCTGTAGCCGAGGTGATGTCCGTTCAGATAGAAGTCTGCCCCCTGACGTACACCCTCAAACTCGATGAAGTATTTAGATGTGAGAGGTGAGTGGTGAGAAGTGAGGGGAAACGTTTTCCTATACCAGCAGACGGTGTCTGTCAGGTTCACAATATCCTTGCGGAAGGCCTCGTCACCATTGAAGGCGTAGGGCAGCGTCACCAGTTGCCAGCGGCTGTCATCGAAGTCTGCCTGTATGGCTTCAGGGTAATCGCCCACACATAGGCGCCAGTTTGCGTTAAAGTTCTGTTTCACTCGTTCCGCAGCTTGCGCTGTCATGCACCACACAGCCAACAAAGCGACAATTAGGGTTGTCTTTAGTAGTTTCATTGTTCCTTGTAGTTTGTTGGTTGCAAAGTTACTGTGTTTTTCGCCAAACAGGCTTTGATTTTTGACATATTCTCCCCACTATTTGCTTTAATCGTCATCGGCGTTGCACGAGTCTGTAGCCTTAGATGCGCAAATACAAGGATTTTGTTGAATGTGTAAAATAGTCCATATCCTTGCAGCAATTTTTCTATATGGTGGATGCGGAAAATGCCGTATCTTTGCACCCAGAAACAGAAAATAGTTTGATTTATGCAAGGATTTAACAAAGGATTTCTCTATTTCATTTGTGGCGTGTCGGCGATGGGCGGTTTGCTCTTCGGCTACGACTGGGTGGTGATTGGCGGCGCAAAACCGTTCTATGAGTTGTACTTCGGCATTGCCGACTCACCGCTGATGCAGGGTGTGGCGATGACCACGGCCCTTGTGGGTTGTCTGATAGGAGCTATGGTGGCTGGTGGCGCTGCCGACAAGTATGGCCGCAAGCCGCTGCTGATGTTCTCGGCAGTGCTGTTCACGGTATCGGCCATCGCCACTGGACTGTTCAACGACTTCACCTTATTTAATATAGCGCGCTTCATTGGCGGTGTGGGCATCGGTGTCGCCTCCGCCCTCGCGCCGATGTATATCGCTGAGGTGAGTCCTGCAGAGATTCGCGGACGCATGGTCAGCCTGAACCAGATGACCATCGTGCTGGGTATCCTTGCCGCTCAGGTTGTCAATATGTTGCTGGCTCGCGACACCTCGATTGCCGCAGATCAGGCATGGAACGTGGAGTGGGGTTGGCGCTGGATGTTCTGGGCCGAGACGTTGCCTGCTGCGCTGTTCCTCTTCATGAGTTTCTTTATTCCAGAGAGTCCGGTGTATTTACAGCTGAAGGCTGCGACAGTGTCGCAGCATACGGAACAGAAGGCAGGACTGAGGGAACTGATGGAAAGCAAGTATGGCAAGGTGTTGCTGTTGGGTCTGATTATTGCCGTGTTCCAGCAGTGGTGTGGCACGAACGTGATCTTCAACTATGCCCAGGAGATATTCGTGGGTGCAGGCTTCGATGTCGACGGCATGTTCATCAACATCGTCATTACTGGTATTGCCAATGTGGTATTCACCTTCGTGGCACTCTATACCATCGAGAAATGGGGCCGTCGGACGCTGATGCTGATTGGTGCAGGAGGACTGGGGCTTATCTACTTCATACTTGGCACCTGCTACTTCATGCAGCTGACCGGTGTGATGATGGTGGCTCTGGTGGTAGCTGCGATTTCCGTCTATGCCATGACGCTGGGACCTGTCACATGGACGCTTCTGGCAGAGATATTCCCTCACCGTGTGCGTGGCATCGCCATGGCAACCTGTACGTTTGCCCTCTGGGTGGGATGCTGTACGCTCACCTTCTCCTTCCCCTCGATGAATGCAGCGCTAGGGTCGAGCGGCACGTTCTGGATCTATAGCGGCATCTGTGTGTGTGCTTTCATCTTCCTTTTCCGCAACTGTCCTGAAACCAAGGGCAAGTCACTGGAGCAACTAGAAAAAGAACTGATTTGAAATGTTTACAGTTTACGGTTTACGGTTTACAGATGATATGCTGGCAAGCCCATCTGAAGCCGCAGAGTAATCAACTGTAAACTGTAAACCGTAAACTGTAAACAATAAATAAATTATGGTAAAAGCTTGGAGAGAAATGGTGACGATTCCGACATACGAAGTCGGAATGCCTGAGAAAAACCCGATGTTCTTGGAGAAGCGTGTCTATCAGGGCTCGAGCGGTGTGGTCTATCCCTATCCCGTCATCGAGACGATAAGCGACGATAAGGTCAATAAAGAGTATAAGGCTGTGTATATCGAGAATGAGTATATCAAGGTGATGATACTGCCAGAGCTGGGCGGTCGTGTGCAGATGGCCTACGATAAGATTGCCAAGCGCCACTTCGTCTATTACAACCATGTTATTAAGCCTGCCCTGGTAGGACTCGCAGGACCTTGGATCTCTGGTGGTATCGAGTTCAACTGGCCCCAGCACCATCGTCCTACAACCTTTATGCCAGCCGACTGTACGATAGAAGAAGGAGAGGATGGCGCTGTCACCGTCTGGGTGAGTGAGATGGAGAAGATGTTCCATCAGAAGGGAATGGCTGGCTTCACGCTCCGTCCTGGCTGTGCCTATCTGGAAATCAAAGGTCGCGTCTACAACCGCACCGACGTGCCGCAGACATTCTTGTGGTGGGCCAATCCTGCAGTAGAGGTGAACGATGCCTATCAGAGTGTGTTCCCGCCTGACATCAACGCCGTGTTCGATCATGGCAAGCGTGCCGTCTCGTCGTTCCCCATCGCTACGGGTACCTATTATAAGATGGACTACTCGGCAGGCGTTGACATCTCGAACTATAAGAACATCTTCGTGCCGACCAGCTATATGGGCGTGAACTCACGCTTCAACTTCGAGGGAGGCTACGAGAACGACACCAAGGCGGGCATGCTGCATGTGGCCTCGCACCACTTTTCGCCTGGTAAGAAGCAGTGGACATGGGGTAATGGCGACTTCGGACGTGCCTGGGATCGTAACCTGACAGACGAGTCGACCCCAGAGGAGCGCCAGAAGTGGGGCTTCAAGGCAGAGGGATTCCGTCCATACATCGAACTGATGGCAGGCGTCTATACAGAGAACCAGCCCGACTTCGCCTGGCTGATGCCCTACGAGGAGAAGCTATTCACGCAGTACTTCATGCCCTATCGCGAGCTGGGTGTGGTGAAGGAGGCCAGCAAAGACCTGGTGTTCAATATAGAGGAAGTTAAAGAAGTTAAGAATGCAGTGGAGTTCAAGGTGTTCGCCACCAACAAGCAGGACGTATGCATCATCTTACGCAATGATGATGGTACCATATATTATAAGAAGGAGCTGACCCTCACGCCTGAGAAAGTGCTGGTAGAGACCGTCGATGTAAAGGGTGCCAAGATGAACGAACTGACGTTCGAAATCATCAAGCAGTTCCCCTATGGCGAGCGCACCGTACTCAGTTGGCATGCCGAGAGCGACGACATCCGTCCTATCCCTGACAGTGCCGAGGCTGCCCTGCTGCCTGAGCAGATCAAGACCAACGAGCAGTTGCTCATCACTGGCCGCCATCTGGAACAGTATCGCCATGCTACATGGAATCCGCTTGATTACTACGAGGAGGCCCTACGTCGCGATCCGAATGATATCCGTTGTCTGAATGCGATGGGTCTGTGGTTCATCCGCAAGGGTCGTTTTCAGAAGGCCGAGGAATATCTGCGTAAGGCCTACAAACTGTCGATCAAGCGCAATCCGAACCCCTACGATAGCGAGCCTCTTTATAACCTCGCCCTCTCCCTGAAATACCAGGGTAAGGTGGACGAAGCCTACGAACTCTTCTGGAAAGCTACATGGAGCAAGGCTTGGGCTGATGCCGGCTACTTCGAGGCCGCTAAGATCAGCGTGATGCAAGGCCGCTACGAGGATGCCCTCGACGAGATCGACCGCTGTCTGAACAACAACTGGCATAACCACAAGGCCCGTGCCCTGAAGGCTGCCATCCTGCGCAAACTCATTGGAATTGAAAATGGAAAATTGAAAATTGAAAATTCCTCTGCATCAGAAGATCTTCAATCTTCAATCCTCAATCTTCAATCTTTCATCAAGGAGTCTCTGTCGTTTGACCTCTTCAACTACGGCTGTCGCTATGAGCAATATCTTCTTACCAAGGATGAGGCTTTGCTGGCAGAGTTGAAGGAGATGATGCGTAAGAGCGCTCAAAATTATGACGAACTGGCTCTCGACTATGCCGCTTCAGGCCTGTGCGACGAGGCTAAGGCCATCTGGCAGATAGCCATCAGCGAGGGAGCCACATCGCCTATGACCTGGTATTACCTCTTTGCTTTCTGTGGCGAACAAAATGCCCTTGCCAAGGCCGAGGCTGCCGATCCCGCCTATTGCTTCCCCAACCGTCTGGAGGACGTCATCGCCCTCGAAGCCGCCAAGCACTGCGCAGCCAACTCTCAACTCTCCGCTCTCAACTCTCAACTCTCCAAGGCTCCTTACTATCTGGGCTGTCTCTACTATGCTGCCCGTCAGTATGACCTCGCCATCGAGAACTGGGAACTCTCTGCCCGTCTCGATCCAAAGTTCCCAACGGTATGGCGCAACCTCGCTTTGGCTCGCTTCAACAAACAGAATCGTCAGCAGGAGGCGCTGGAGTATATGGAGAAAGCCTTCCATCTCGACGAGAACGACGAGCGCGTATTCATGGAACTCGATCAGCTTTACAAGCGTCTGCACCGTTCACATGCAGAGCGTCTGGCTTTCTACGAGCAACATGCAGAACTCATTGAGCGCCGCGACGACCTCGTGCTCGAAGAGGCCACCCTGCTCAACATGCTGGGTCGCTACGAGGAGGCCAAGGAGATCATCGACAACCGCATCTTCCATCCATGGGAGGGTGGCGAAGGCAAGGTGAGCGGACAGTATCAGATGTGTCGCCTGGAGATTGCCAAGAAAATCCTTTCAAAGGGAAATGACACCGCCACTGATAACTCTCAATTTTCAATTTTCAATTCTCAATTAGAAAAGGCCAAGAGCCTTTTGGAGGAGTGTCTCGTGTTCCCGCACCACTTAGGCGAAGGCAAACTATACGGTTCTCAGGATAACGACTTCCTCTACTTCCTAGGACGCTATGAGGAAGGCACCGCAGGCCCCACAGAGCCCGCTGCCGCCATGTACTACAACGATGCCAAGCCCGACAAGATCTTCTACGCCGCCCTCTGCTACCGCAAGCTCGGCCAGGAGGACAAGGCTCGCTCGCTGTTCAACAAGCTCATCAACTACGGCAAGCAGCACATCTTCGACCACATCACAATGGACTTCTTCGCCGTCTCGCTGCCCGACCTGCTCGTCTGGGAAGGCGATCTCGACGAGATGAACCTCATCCACTGCAAGTACATGCTCGCCCTTGGCTACTATGGCATGGGAGACAGGGAGCGCGCACTGAAGTACCTCGCTGAGGTCGAGGCCCTCGACAACAATCACATAGGTGCCCGCCAGTTCCGCACACTGATTGACTTGAATCTTTAGGCAGAAGCCTCACTCCGGATCGGGAGTGAGGCTTCTGTATTCCGTCGGGCTCATGCCCATCTGTTTGGAGAACATCCGCGAGAAATAGAAGGGATCGTCGATGCCGATCTTGTAACAGATCTGATTCATCTTCAGGTCTGTTTCCTTGAGCAGACGGCAGGCGTATTCTATCTTCAGGTGATTGAAGTAGGCCAGCGGACTCTGGCCTGTATGCTTCTTGAATACGGCAGAGAAATGGCTCTGCGAATACCCCACGTAGCGCAGCACGTCGGCCAGCGTGATACGGTTCTCGATATTCTCCTGCATATAGTGGATGGCAGCCTCAACCGTCCCCTTCCCGTCGTTATAGAGTGACGGTTTGTTGCCGTGGCTCTCGTCCTTCCCGGCCCTGCGGAACTGCCCCAGATAGCGCATCGAGGCCAGGAAGTGATGCAGCAGGCTCGAGGCATAGCGCAGATCCTCGAGACTGGCGGCGGCGTGGAGCGTCGTCAGGATCTCCTCAAAGATATTGATACGGTCGCTGATGCGCGAGGTCGGCGTGACGTTGATGGCCTGTGGCTTCTGTGCGCCTTCTGCATAGACGGGAGCATGGTCGCCCCTGAAGTGCAGCCAGTAGATGGTCCATTGCTTTCCCGCCGTAGCCCCGTATTCATGCGGCTTCCCTGCCGGCAGGATGAAGTACTGGTTGCGCTCCACCTCATATCGCTTGCCGTCGACGACGTAGAATCCGCTGCCGTCCACACAATAGATAAGTACATACTGGTCGATGACTTTCTCACGGATGCGATGGTGATGCTCTGCCTTCGGGTAGTAGCCGATGTCTGTAATCAGCAGACTCTGGCAGAGGGCATCCTGCTCCTGCATCTCTATGAGCATCGGCGGCAGCACCACAGCCCGCTCACCCTGGAATCCGTCTTTCTTCCTGATCATACTTCTTACCTCTTACATCATTTACATGCCGCAAAGATACATATAATAAATGAATGCTCCAAATCTTTCACCGTAAAATCGTCCATATCATTCCCCCGCTTTTCTATAACGGATGAGCGGGGATTTTTGTATCTTTGCACCCAAAAGACAAATGTAGAGATGATGAAGACAAGGTTTTTCATGACAATGGCATTGCTCAGCATGGTGCTGATGGCCAATGCGCAGCGGGTTTACGAGCTGACGGCTCCTGACCAGCCGAAGGTGATTAAGAGCGACCATCTACGGATGGGCGGTGCAAACCCGCAAGGGGAGCGCATCGACGTGAACAGCTTCTATATAAGCATCGGGGGCAAGCCCGTGATCCCCGTGATGGGCGAGTTCCACTACTCACGCTATCCGGCCGAGCAGTGGGAGGAGGAAATCCTGAAAATGAAGGCTGGCGGCGTGACGGTGGTGCCGACGTATGTATTCTGGAGTCTGCACGAGGAGGTGGAGGGCCAGTTCCGCTGGGACGGACAGCGCAACCTCAGAGGGTTTATAGAACTGTGCAAGAAGCACGATATGCCTGTTATCGTACGTATTGGCCCGTTCTGCCACGGCGAGATTCGTAGTGGCGGTCTGCCTGACTGGTTGTTTGCCAAGCCGTTGGAAGTGCGGAGCAACGATCCTGAGTATCTGAAGATCGTGAAGCGGCTCTACACGGAGATTGGCAAGCAGTTGAAGGGACTCTACTACAAGGACGGCGGTCCGATTATCGGCTGTCAGGTGGAGAACGAGATGCAGCACTCTGCGGCTCCGTGGGCCATCTGCTACCCAGGTGAGCCCAAGGATCATACTGCGGCCAGCTATAATGCCGGTGAGGCTATGATTGGCGTGGGCAATCAGGCTCACAAGGCCACTGGAGCCGAGATGGGAACCCTGCACATGCAGCTGCTGAAGCAGATGGCGCAGGAGGCGGGCATCGATGTGCCGTTCTTTACGGCTACGGGCTGGGGAAATGCTGCCGTGATAGAAGGTGAGGCCATCCCCGTGACGGCCGCCTATACCTATCCCTTCTGGGCCAAGCCCCATATGTCGAAATTCCTGATGTTCAAGGATCTGACGAAGGAGGCCGACTATGCTCCCACACGCTATAACCCCTCGGACTATCCCTCGTTCTGTGCCGAGATGGGCGCTGGTATCCAGATGATCTATTCCGCACGGCCCATCGTGACGGCTGAAGCTGCCGAGGGTTTGATGGTGCGCACATTAGGCAGCGGAAGCAACGGCATAGGCTATTATATGTATCACGGTGGAAGTACACCTAAGCAGATAGGTGGTGTGGGGTCGTTTAACGATGAGCCGATGGGTATGCCGAAGATCAGCTATGACTTCCAGGCTCCTATCGGCGAGTTCGGACTGGAGGGGAAAATGTATCGCAACCTGCGACTGCTGCACTCGTTCCTGACTGACTTCGGCGATAAGTTGGCTCCGATGGAAACGGTGCTGCCAGAGGGATGGGAGAAGATGACGCCGCAGAACCGCGATGACCTGCGCTATGCCGCTCGCATGAAGGATGACAGCGGATTCCTGTTCCTGGTGAATTTCCAAGACCACGATACACTGCGCCACAATCAAACGGGAGTGGTAAAACTTAACTTGAAGAAAGAGACCATTTCCATCCCCGTCACACTCCCCAAGGACGTAAGCATGATACTGCCTTTCAATCTGGACATGGACGGCCAACTCCTGAAATATGCCACGGCGCAGCCACTGATGAAGATCTCAGACAAGGGCGCACCTCACTATTTCTTCTTTGCGCCTGAAGGTGTAAAGCCAGAGTATGTGTTTGCAGGCGGTAAAACCTTCCGCCCTGTGCCTGGTCTGAAGAGCACCTTCACGTATAAAGGTATCAAGGTGACAACGCTGACGCGACAGCAGGCATTGAATGCCCTGAAGGTAAACGGCCGGCTGCTGATAGCCGATGCCACCGTGCTGCCTCGCGAGGATGGTGCCGACCTGCTCTGCCTTGGACGGAACACCGTCAGCTATGTGGTATATCCCAGCAAACTGGGCTTCAAGGAGCAGACTGCCAGCGTGGAATACGTCGCACCTCAGTTCGAGGTTAAGAAAGCTGGGCCGAGGCGTATGTCTGTCAGTGTCGCACAGCAGGATGCATCACAGGTGCAAGAATATTTCCTCCGTATCAACTACGTCGGCGATGTGGCGATGGCCTTTATGAAGGGTCAGCTGGTGCAGGATGAGTTCTATCATGGTGAACCATGGACTATCGGCCTGAAGCGATACTACAACGACCTGAAGACCGACCCGCTGACTTTCTACTTCCGCCCTTTGCGTGCCGATGCCCCGTTCCTGCACGACTTGCCCAAACAGACTGTTCCAGATTTCAAGAACGGTTCAGTTGTTGAAATCAAGGATGTTGAGGTCATTCCAGAATATAAGTTTAATATCAAATTCTAGCGACTGAGCCGAAAATTTGGGGACGTTGAGATTGGATTTTGGGAAAGAAAAAGTGCTGCAAGTTTTGTCTTACAGCACCTTGTTTCCGTTTGTTTTAGGGAACCCTAGTACCCAGAGCCGGGGTCGAACCGGCACGGGTTGCCCCACTGGTGTTTGAGACCAGCGCGTCTACCGATTCCGCCATCTGGGCATATCAACGCGACTGGATTCCCATCGGAAAGCGGGTGCAAAGGTACGATAAAATTTTGAAATGACAAAAGTTTCTGATAAAAAACTTAAAAATACTTGCGCATATCATATATTTTGTGTATCTTCGCAGCAAAATATGACTCAATCTATATTCATGGATATCAAGGATACTAAAAACTTTTGCGTGATACTCGCAGGAGGCAGGGGCCGGAGACTATGGCCGGCTAGTAGAAATGCCTATCCCAAGCAGTTTATTGATTTCTTTGGCACAGGAAAGACCATGTTGCAGTCAACGGTGGATCGTGTGTGCAAGATCATTCCCAAGGAGAATATATATATATGTACGTGTAAGGAGTATCTGGCATTGGTGCAGGAACAACTGCCTTGTCTGACGGAGCAGAACATCCTCGTAGAGCCGATTCACAGGAATACGGCACCTAGTGTGGCCTGGGCTACTATGCGGATACTAAAACGCAATTCTGAGGCAAACGTCATCGTGGTGCCTTCAGACCAGTTGGTTCTCGACGAGGAACGGTTTATCTACTGTCTCAATGTAGGGCTTGGCTATGTATCGGAGAATAACGTGCTGCTGGCGATGGGCGTGAAGCCGACGAGGCCTGAGCCTGGCTATGGCTATATCCAGCTGGGCGACCTGAGCTGCAAGCCTGACGTGTATATGGTGAAGTCGTTCACGGAGAAACCTGAGCGCGAGTTTGCGAAGATGTTCATGGAGAGTGGGGAGTTCTATTGGAACACGGGTATCTTCATCTCCAATGCGCTTCATCTGATCCAGAGCTTTGAGGCCGTCTTCCCTGTTGTATTACGTACTCTTAGGCTGAATCGCGTGAACTATACTTATGAGGAGGAGATGGCGTATGTGGAAGAGAACTATCCCCACTATCCTAACCTCTCGCTCGACTATGCCATCTTGGAGCAGAGCCGTAATGTGTATGTGATGAAATGCGACTTTGGTTGGGCTGACTTAGGCACATGGCATGCCATCTACGAGGCCATGAGCAAGGTGGAAGCCGATAATGTGGTGATCGACTCTCTGGTAGAGATGGAGGACTGTCGTAATAACATTATCCGACTGCCGAAGGGACGTCTGGGCGTGATCAGCGGGCTTGACGGGTATATTGTCGTGGAGCAGGATAATGTCTTGCTGATCTGTAAGAAGGGCGACTCTTCGTCGCTGGTGAAGAAATACGCCAGCGAGGTGCAAATGAAATATGGAGAGGAGTTTGTCTGATCAGACAAACTCCTCACGAATCTTTGCGGCTATTTCCTGGAATTCCTCTGGTGTGAGCTTGAGCTTCTCACGACGGAAGTCCGCATCCTGTTCCGACTGCATGGGAATCAGGTGGATATGGGCATGAGCTACTTCGAGGCCGAGCACCACCTGAGCCACTTTCTGACAAGGGAATGCCGCCTTGATAGCCTTGGCTACTCGCTTGGCGAAAGCTTGGTACCGCGCCAGTTCGTCGTCCTCCATGTCAAAGAAATAGTCCACTTCGCGACGGGGAATCACGAGCGTATGGCCCTTCACCAACGGATTGATGTCGAGGAAAGCATAGAATTCCTCGTTCTCTGCGCACTTATAGCTGGGAATCTCACCAGCAGCGATCTTACTGAAAATATCCATATTATCCAACTGTTATCTTATCAATTCTCAACTTGATGGTGCCACGCGGAATCTTCACTTCCACCTCGTCACCCACCTTGTGGTTCAGCAGGCCCTGGGCAATGGGGGTCTTGATGGAGATCTTGCCCTCGCGGAGGTTAGCCTCGCTCTCGCTGACGATGGTATAGGTCATCTTCGCCTTGTTGGTGAGATTGGTCATCTCCACCTTCGAGAGAATCTGTACGGCGTCAGTGCTCAGGCGGGAGGTGTCTACCACCTTGGCCTCGGAGATGGTCATCTTCAGACGGTTGATCTTGTCTTCCAGGTTTGCCTGTGCCTCCTTGGCGGCATCATACTCAGAGTTTTCGCTGAGGTCTCCCTTCTCGCGGGCCTCGGCGATGGCTGCTGAGGCCTTCGGGCGCTCAACACCTTCCAATCGTTGTAGTTCGGCTACCAGTTTGTCGTAGCCTTCTTGTGACATATATGCCATGTTGTTATGATTTTAAATTTATAATTTCCTATTTTCCTTGGGCGGACAAAAACAAAAGAATCCCGACCTTCTCCATGTCGGAATCCTCAGTACTCGCATGTCCTTATCCTTACTCTTCTGGTTGCAAAGGTAGGTATTATTTTTTAATTGCGCAAATTTTTCCGTATAAAAATTGCAAAACGGCATAAATGACCACAGCCGACACCCAACCTCCGATGACATCGACGACGTAGTGAGCCTGGATATAGACGGTGGCCAGGCACATCAGTATGTAAAGTGGCGTGATACCCCAGAACAACGGTCGGCTGCGACTGCGCCAGGCAAGGATCATCAGGATGGTGGTGATGCCTACATGACTGCTGGGGAAAGCTGCCGTGGGGCGTTCACCTGTGGCATGGGCACTGGCTACACACTGGTAGAAGTAACCATCGCTGTAGCCAGGCATGGGCAGTGGCTGGTCGTGGGTGGCGAAGTAATCGTGGACGTTGGGGAATATACCCTGGGCGATGTTGTCCAAACCTGCTGCCAGATAATAATACTGTGGTCCTGTGACGGGCAGGAAGATAAAAATCACATAATAGATGAAGAACGATGTGAGAATGATGAATACCGCACGGTCGAATTCCTTATAGCGGAAAAAGAAGTAGAACAGCGACACGAGGGCAATCAGCGGGAAATAGGATGCGTAGCCCAGGTGCATCAGTTCTGAGAACACGGGGTGGGAGATGGCCTGGGAGAACAACAACGCAGGCTGACAGCCGCACAGCCATTGCTCGTAAGCCGCAAAGTGGTGGTCGAGGTTAGGAAACAGCCTGTTCAGTTCGTACGTGTCTGGATACCACCAGGAGAGCAGGAACATCTGTACTATGATTCTGCATAACAATGTGAAGCGGCAGGGTATTAGTCTGTACACGAGCCATACGGCCAGCGTGAGCATCACAATACGGAACCGGCCCCAGAGCATGGCTTCGGGATTCATGGCTTTCGTAAAGGTGAACAATATCACAAGCACCGTCAGCAACAGATAGCCCATGACGACCCATTCTACTGCCAGCAGCCCCTTCTTCGGTTTCCGCTCTATCTCAAAAAGATGTTTTATAATCTTCAATGTTCAATCTTCAATGTTCAATAATCACAGCCACCCGTTTTCCATGTACCACTTGATGGAGCGTCTGACGCCCTCCGCGAGTTTCACCTTCGGCTGATAGCCCAGCTCGTCGATGGCAGGCTGGATATCACAACGCCAGTTGCGCTGCTTCAGAATGTTGAACTTATCGTTGTTCAGCACACTCACCTTACCCGTCAGTCTACTGGTGTATTCTCCGAAGAAGGTGATGACGCGCAGCACCCATACTGGTGCCGTAATACGAATCCACCAAGGGCGCCCCAATTCTTCATGGATAAGGTCGCTGAAGGTTGTGCTCTGATACACCTCGCCATCGGAGAGGAAATACTTTCTGCCATTCTCTCCTTTCTCGAGTGCGAGGAACACGGCCTGCACCACGTCCTCTACATAGACGAACGTAATGTCCTGGCGCTTGTAGCCCACAGCAAAGTCGGAATGCTGTTTAATGCTTTTCGCCATCACGAAGTAGTCCTTCTCTCTGGGACCATAGACACCAGTCGGCCTTAATATAATATAAGGTATGCGTGAGGCGAGTGTGTCGAGATAATGCTCTGCCTCTAATTTGCTGCGTCCATATTCGGTATTGGGCTGAGGGATGTCTGTCTCGCGGATTTCTTCGTAGGGTTGTTGTTCTTTGATGGCTCCAAAGATACTGAGACTGCTCAGGTAAACGAACCGTTTCAATGGCATCCCTACTTCAAGGATGGCTTCGCACAAGTTTTTCGTTCCTTCGCAGTTGATGCGCATGAAGTCCTGGCGGTTCAGACACTTCGTCACGCCAGCGGCATGCACCACGTAGTCGAAGTCCTGCCCTCGCAACTGCTCTACAAGCTGTTGCTGGCTCGACAGGTTCAGTTCGATGAAGTGGATGCGCTTGTCCTGCAGGTATTCCTTTGAACTGCTCTTGCGGACAGCCGCCCATGTCTCGAAGCCTCTTTTAAGTGCCTCTTCCACGATAAACGAGCCGATAAACCCGCTCGCACCAGTGATTAATATCTTCATTTCGTTAAATTTGGCTGCAAAGGTACGTTTTTTTTGAGACAAAAGAACAAAAGAAACATAAAAAAACATGTTCTTATGTATTTATGTCTAAATTTTATCGTATCTTTGCCAAAAACTTAAAAGCATTAAGTCTATGGGAAAGAAGAAAGGTGGAAAACGGTTAGGGAAGAAGCAGGTCAGCGAACTGCTGCAGAACCTCTTCCAGCACAATCCAAACGAGACGTTCTCGTTCAAGCAGATATTCAGGGCGCTTAAACTCGACACTCATCCGCTGAAGATGCTCGCCATCGACGTGATGGAGGAGATGGCGTGGGACGACTTCCTCTCGAAGGTGAGCGACACCTCGTACCGTCTGAACCTGAAGACACAGGTGCAGGAGGGTGTGTTCCGTCGCAAGGCCTCAGGGCGCAACTCGTTCCTGCCTGACGATGGTGGCACGCCTGTCTTCGTGGCAGAGCGCAACTCGATGTCTGCGATGGACGGCGACAGAGTGAAAGTGTCGTATATGGCCCGTCGCGACAAGCATATCAAGGAGGCGATGGTCATCGAGATCGTACGTCGTGCCCATGATCAGATTGTGGGTAAACTGAGGGTGGAGAAGGATATGGCCTTCCTCATTCCGCAGGACTCGACGTTCGTCCATGACATTATCATCCCCAAGCGTAAACTGAAGGGTGGAAAGACGGATGATAAGGCTGTAGTGAAGGTTATCCAATGGCCTGATGCCGAGCATAAGAACATCATCGGCTCCGTGGTTGATATCCTCGGAAAGACAGGTGAGAACAATGCCGAGATGCACGCCATCCTGGCCCAGTACAATCTGCCGTATAAGTATCCGAAGAACGTGGAGGAGGCGGCAGAGAAGATCGACGCAGCCATCACGCCGCAGGAGATTGCCCGTCGTGAGGACTTCCGCGACGTGTTCACCTGCACCATCGACCCCAAGGATGCCAAGGATTTCGACGATGCCCTATCTATTAGACCTGTCAACTCTCAATTATGGGAAGTGGGCGTGCATATCGCCGACGTTAGCCACTATGTGAAGGAGGGCTCCGTTATCGATAAGGAAGGATACAATCGTGCCACGAGCATTTACCTCGTGGACCGTACCATCCCCATGCTGCCAGAGCGCCTTTGCAATTTCATCTGCTCTTTGCGCCCTGATGAGGAAAAACTCTGCTATAGTGTCATCTTCCAGATGGACGATGAGGCGAACATCAAGACGTGGCATCTCGCCCATACGGTGATTAAGAGTGATCGTCGCTATGCTTATGAAGAGGTACAACAGATATTGGAGGACAACGGCGTGAAGGACGGCACTGGTGAGCCTGCACCTCCTGCAACGAAGAAGAATCCATACAAGGGAGAGTATGCTGCAGAGCTTATCAAACTCGATGCCCTTGCCAAGAAACTCCGTGCTGCCCGCTTCAAGAACGGCTCCGTGAAGTTTGACCGCGAGGAACTCCACTTCGACATCGACGAAACGGGCAAACCCGTCAAGGCTTACTTCAAGACATCGAAAGATGCCAATAAGCTCATCGAGGAGTTTATGCTGCTGGCCAACAAAACTGTCGCAGAGTCCGTAGGCCGAGTGAAGAAGGGGCAGAAGGCTAAGACCCTGCCTTACCGTATCCACGACCAGCCCGACCCCCAGAAGCTCGAGAACCTGCGTCAGTTTGTCTCGAAGTTCGGCTATAAGGTGAAGACCAGCGGTACGAAGGGGGCTATCACCAAGTCGCTCAACGCCCTGATGACCGATGCCGAGGGCACTCGTGAGCAGAACGCCATCGAGACCGTTGCCCTGAGGGCTATGATGAAGGCCAAGTACAGCGTCCACAACATCGGCCACTATGGTCTGGCCTTCGACTACTACACCCATTTCACCTCGCCCATCCGTCGCTATCCGGATATGATGGTACATCGCTTGTTGACGAAATATCAGGATGGTGCCCGCTCGGCTAACAAGGAGAAGTATGAAGAGTATTGCGAGCATTGTAGCGATATGGAGCAGGTGTCGCAGAATGCAGAGCGCGACAGTATCAAGTACAAGATGGTGGAGTTCATGGCCGACAAGATCGGCAACACCTACGATGCCCATATATCCGGTCTCACCTCCTACGGCATCTATGCCCAGATCGACGAGACCCACTGCGAGGGTATGATTCCCATCCGTGACCTCGGTGATGACTATTACGACTTCGACGAGAAGAATTTTGTCATCGTTGGTCGTCGTCATCACACAAAGTACCAACTCGGCGATCCCATCCGCATTCAGGTGGCCCGTGCGAACCTCGAGCGCAAACAGCTTGACTTCACCCTCGCCGACTGACTACGATTTGAACGACGTGGTGTGTCGTGCAACCTCGCGCGTTCCTTTTATTATTACGCCTGCGAGGAACTGTTAAAAAACATATTCTCTGAATAAAAATCCCGATAATCATTTGGTGGCTATCGGGATTTTTTCTTATCTTTGCACCGAATTTAAAACATAACCATCAAGAAATAGTTTATCACAAAACCCAGTAAATTATGCACTGGCTTTAAAAGGCCGGCGGGATCGTACGCTCTTTGACATTTTGGTACAACAATAGTGTTTTGTGATAGAAACTTCGAGTCAAGTTTCTGTGAACCTTACTGGACAGTGGCTCAGGCCATTGGCCAAATACCACTTGCGCCCTTCTCCAAAGGGCATATATCAAATGTTTTCAATTCAACCTTCTATTACTTTTTATGAAAAAGGAACCGAAAAACAAAGTTGATGAAGAGTTCGACCTTTTACTTCAGGAGTTTATCGATGATGCGCTCGACTATGAGAACCAGGATGAAGATCTGGATGATGACGGGCTTGAGACTCCTGACGAACATGAAGAACCTGATGACCCACGTTTGCCCTTCCCGCCAGAAATGGACAGCAGGGTAGCGGAATTCAGGATGAAGACATGCCTTGAAGAGCACCACGACATGGAGGATGTGCAGTCTGTCAGCATTGAGGTGATGCCTGACCGAGAGAAAAACCTCTGCTGCAATGGCCCCGTGTCTGTGACTATTCAGATGAAGCCCAAGATGCGTTCCCGATTGCATCGTTTCAGGTGCTTCGTCTACCATGAATCCTTCTTTCCGATGTGCTCATCGACAGAGAAGACACCAGTCAAACGTCTGCCAGACAGACGAATGACGGTGGTGCTCCCCTGCGATCATATCTGGGTGCCCGGAAAGTATATCCTCTACGTCAACGACAGCTTCGACGAGTCACTGATGCGTATCAATTTTACCCTCGACAGTGACTTGCGTCTGGAAGCACAAGAGCCGCAGATGCTCGAGCCTTGTGGTTTGGAACATGTGCTGATTTCTTGTGTTGAGGGCGTTGACCGAAACTGGCTGGCTGTGGCAGAAATGCCCGGTATGGACCAGTTCAGAAGGCGAGTAATGCAGGCCCGCCAGGTGGTACTCCTCAACGAGGTCCGGAAGGAGCTCGGAGCAGGGGAGATCCGTCAAAACAACAATCTGCTGATCTGTACACAAAACGGCGATGTGACTTCTGAGCTGCTGAAGAGCTTTCAGTCGATGATTGTCAGCGATGCGATCTTCAACTTCGTCGACTGCTCTACGCTCTATGAGCCTACGAGTCAGTATCCCTATGAACAACTCACGGAGAAGTTCAGCAACTCCTGCAAGCAGGTGTATTGTCTCACCCGTCTTGGATATCTGATGTCTGCTGGCGGCAAAGTGGTGATGCGCCGCGTCATGGAAGCTGTCCGCAGCTTGAACGAAGAAAACCTTCTTTGGCTCTGCGGCACCCGCTCGGAGATCAACGAACTGTTGGAACTGTATCCCTCCCTGCGAGGCTATTACGAGGCTGGCAGTTATGTCGAACAGGAGCGTTACTCCCCTTTCGACCTCGTGCAGGTCTTCTATCGGGAACTTGCCAATGAGCATCTTGAACCCGATGCCTCTCTCAAAGACCGTCTGGCGAGAACCGTTCTTCAGGGCTGTGAACAGGGTGCGATCACCAACTGGACGGTGGCAGATGTCCGTCGTTTCATGGCTGAGGAGGTGAGGCCACGTTTTGTGGAACACGCCATCCTTCAGGCTAACCAGAATGAGCTTGCAAAGCTCTCTGCCGATGACATCCCCTTCGATAAGCTCACGAGTCGAGGCTCCCTTTTTGATGAGAGCGTCCGCGAACTCCATGCGATGGTGGGACTCAAGAGCGTGAAGGAGGGCGTCAAGACGATGGCCAACCAGGCCCGCTTCTGTCAGGACCGTCGCCAACGGGGACTCAAGAGTGAAACGGGTATCGTTTACCACACCGTCTTCATGGGCAATCCTGGTACTGGCAAAACCACCGTCGCCCGCCAGCTTGGTAAGATGTATCACGCCATCGGACTCCTCTCCAAGGGTGACCTGATCGCTGTAGACCGAACGCGTCTGGTAGGTCAGTACCTGGGGCAGACAGAGGACAATATGAAGGTGGTGTTCGAGGAGGCTCGTGGCAACGTGCTCTTCATCGATGAGGCTTACAGTCTCTGTACGGGTGACACCGACAAGAAGGACTTCGGCCATCGTGTCATCGAGTCGCTGCTGACCGTCCTCACAAGGCCCAATCCCGATATGCTCGTAGTCCTCGCAGGCTACACCAAGGAGATGGAGGCTATGCTGAGCTCCAACCCTGGACTCAGGAGCCGCTTCCCCTTCAAGTACTACTTCGATGACTACGACGGTGCTCAGCTGATGAACATCGCCAGTCGTCTCTTCGAACGCGAGGATTACATCCTGTCCGACGAGGCCGAGGCAGAACTGCGGAAGGACATCGAGCAGACTCTGAAGATGAAACTCCCTGAGTTTGGTAATGCACGCTGGATAGAACAAATTGTCCATAACGGCATTATCCCTGCTATGGCAGACCGCGTATATGAAACCGGATGCTCCGACTTCCAGCGCATCGAAGTCTCCGATGTCAAGAAAGCCTACGAGCGTCTCAAACCCCAAGCCGCCCCGCTGAAGCCTCACCACAAAGTGGTGTCAGGCTTCAGCGCCTGATGGCGTAGCATATGGCTATTTAAAGACTTTCTTTTTTGACGATTGCGGACTGGAGCCAAAGAGCTCTTTCATGAATAGGTCGTGGGCCTGGGTGATGATGAGTGGGAGCTGCTTGGCGGCGAAGATGTAGTTGAGCCAGGTGAGGATGGCCTCTTGGGGCCAGTTTTCAATGCCCACACGACAGGACATGTGCTTGATGAGGTGGTGCTTGATGTAGAGATATAACACATGCTTAGACTCTTCTGTGCTTGCTTTGTATTTATGAGTGTAATGATACAAAAACTCACCATAGTACAACTTGCGCAATCCCTCGTCATTGAAGATCTTCCACAGCCCATCTTCGATTCGTCTAACCGCCTCCTCGTTGGGAGTGATGTGGAACTTGGGGACATTGCCTGCCAACAGCACGTGCATGTCGATCCCGTTCCTATGTTGCCGCTGGTTCTCTGAGATTTTATCCCGATCGTTGTCGTTGGCCAGAGCGTTCGCCTTACAGAAGAAGATGTCGTAGGGAATAGCCGGCTCTTCGATCTCCTGGTTGGACGTGGGTACGAAACGGTCTCTTACCAGTGGCGACATGAAGGCTACAATCTGGTGGGTGTCTTTGTCGCGGACGATACGGAAGGCTTCTGACTGTTCAATTAGTTCGGTTAATTCCGAATCCTGCTTGAAGCCGAGAACCGTACGCAATTTGTTGAAGTGCTCGCTGGTATAGGCCAGCGTCACCTCGTCCATATACTCAACGGCTCCGTCGAAGAGGTACTTGATCTTGCCGATGGCGTTCCATGACAGTTTCTTGGCCCGCCAGTGGCGGTTATAGCTGCGGGCGCTCGAAGCGGCCATTGCGATGTCGTTCTTATGTCTCATGTATTTTAATCTTTTTAATTTCGGCGTGCCCCTCTTAAACAGGGGCATCGCCAATTTTTTAATTAATTTTATTTGGCCTTATTTATAAGGATAAGGCCAATAGTATATTGGCTTAAAGAAAAGTTCGGTATTCTCCGAACCTCCGTTTCCGCCTGCAAAGGTACATGTTTCTATTTTAATATTGGCCGGAATTGATATAAAAGTATTTGCAATTATTCGTTTCTGCATAAATATACGGCTTTTGGGGTGCGAAAATGAAAGGCTAAGGAAACTTCGAGAAAGGTTAGGGGAAACTCGGAGAAAGGATAGGGGAAAGTCCCAGAAAGGTTAAGGGTTTCTCCATCGGCTCAAATCATGCATAGAAATACATTTTTGCATGTATGCGTTTGTATGAATATTCGTGTCATAATTGGGCCTCCAGCACAGCGAGGGCTTTTTGGGTTTTGTTATGGCCGATGGCGATGAGGCGTTCCGACTTGTCGTAGTCGAAACCTCCGTAGCGACTCATTTGGATATCGATGAGGATGTCGGGCTTCGTGAGCTGGGCCATAAGGATGGAGTTCTGGCGAATCATGATGGAACTCGTCCGTGAGAGCAACGTGTAGTAGTTGAACTCGATGTTGTCGGGGGTAATCATGTCGAGCAGCTTCGCCTTGAGCGACTTGTCGTGTTTCTGTATCTCCGTTTGTCTTTGTTGCTTTTCCCACTGTGCCTTGTAGTCGTGGCCGCTGACATCGACGCCGACAAGCAGGTCGCCCTCATGACGTTTGACGCGATTCATGGGGATGGGGTTGACCACGCCACCATCTATCAGAATCATCCCGTCGCGACGGACGGGCTCATAGAATGACGGCAGGGAGATGCTGGCGCGGATGGCTTCAAACAGACTTCCTTTGTCGATCACCACCTCATGGCCGGATATCCAGTCGGTGGCCACAGCACAATAGGGTATCGGCAGGTCTTCGATCAGCACGTCAGGCACAAACTCCATGATAGCCTTGATGATGCGCGTTCCCTTCACGATATGGTTGAGGCTGAGCGAGAAATCGGTCAGTTCCAGCATTTTCTTCTTGTCGATGGTCTTCATCCACTCCCGGAACTCTGGGAGCTTGCCAGTAGCATAGACACCGCCGATGAGGGCACCCATCGAACAACCTGCAATCGAAGTAATACGATAGCCCTGCGCCTCGAGTTCCTCAATGGCGCCGATATGTGCCAGCCCCCGGGCTCCGCCACTCGACAATACTAATGCCACGTCCTTCATCATTTATTTTTTGCCTGCAAAGGTAGGCAAAAAAAGTGAATAGTAAAAAGTGAAAAGTGAATAATTTGCTACCGCCGATAAAAAAGTTCAATAATCCATGTTCAATATTCAATGTTTTTGCCTACCTTTGCAGGCAAAATCAAATCAGCCATGATCCGTTATACGAAACGTGAGGAGATATGGAATGCAGCGTCGCACGGTGGGGGCATTCTGATGGGGGTGGTGTTTGGCGTCATCTTCCTAGTCTGGTGTTTCCAGAGCGACAACAACTGGGCACGGTGGGGCATAATTCTCTACCTGTTTGGCATGTTAGGCTCGTATGTTGCCTCGACGCTCTATCACTCCATCCGGCACCATTCAAAGTGGAAGGAACGGCTTCGTAAGTGGGATCATGCAGCGATCTACTGGCATATTGCGGGCTCGTATTCGCCATTGACGCTGACGGCACTGCGTACGCAGGGTTACTGGGGATGGGCGCTGTTCGTGTTTGTGTGGACTTGTGCCATTGTAGGTACCATCATCAGTTTCATCCGTCTAAAGGAGCACTCGAACGTAGAGACCTTCTGTTTCGTGGGCATGGGATTGAGTATCCTTGTGGCCTTTAAGCCGTTGATGGACTCGGTGTCATCGGCTGCCGTCATCTGGCTGATTGCCGAAGGTGTCAGTTACATCACGGGTGCCGTGTTTTATTCCTTTAATAAAACGAAGTACATGCACTCCGTGTTCCACTTCTTCGTCCTCGCCGGCTCCGTCTGCCACATCATCGCCGTCTGGGATGTGCTGATGGAACAATTATAAAGTTTTTGAAACTTTTTCTGAAAAACCTTGGTGGTTTCGGAAATTTTGTCTATCTTTGCACCGTATTAATTACTATTAACTTAAGCCCTACGCATCACGGTTAAGCGGAGAAAATGAAAAAAGCTATTCTATTTTTTATGTTTGGAGTGCTTGCTTGGTCATGTACTCAAGAGAACAATGAAATCCTGACTGGACAGGAGAAACTAACCAATGAAGAGTCTGTGAATTTCTTGCCAAGTTTTGGTCAGGGTGGTACTCGTGCTACAGAAACCGCCTTTGAGAGAGGTGACGAGATTAGTGTATTTGCTGTTGATCCCAATACTGGTACAGCGCTGAAAGCCAGCGGTAACTATGCTGACAATGAACGTTATACCTATGACGGTAGCATCTTTACAGCTGCAGGTGCAGGAATATCCATTTCAGATAATAACACGACGGGATTGGCTTATTATGCGGTTTATCCTTATTCGGCTTCTACAAGTAATCGGATGACATTCAGTGTCAATAAAGACCAAAGTAAATACAGCGCCTATACAAAAAGCGATCTATGTACGGCATACGCCTCTGCTACAACAAGCAAGGAGGTGGACTTGACATTCTCTCATCGTCTGAGTGCTATTTCCGTTACTGTCAGGGGGGCTAATATCGCCAGCAAAAGGATACAGATGAAACTGACTAACGTACAGACTCAGGCATCGGTAAACCTGAATGACAATACCTTTACGGGTATTGGAGAGTTGGGCGAGGTCATCATGTGTCCGACAGCCACAAATACCTATGAGGCTATCATTGCTCCACAGACCATTGCTGCTAAGACTAATCTGCTTGTGGTAACAGTCGACGGCGAAGATCATACATTCTATGTTGAGAATGATGCTTCATTCCAGTCGGGAAAGAAGAAAGAGTATGGAATTGAAATAACGGATGCTGAGATAGTTATTTTCCGTGGTGACATCAACCCATGGGGAACTGAGGATGAGCGTTTGGACAATGTGGTACCACCAGAAATTCAGGCCAGACTTGAACAATATATGCCTATCTATACAGGAGTCAATCCCCCGAATGTGGAAGGATGTTATTTCTTAGATCCTGAGGAAACTGTGTTTTGTGAGGACTATGACGCATCAACTTGGACAAAGTTTTATCCAGGATTTATTGTCGTTTCCAACTATATCCTCTTCCACAACCAAAACATGCAGAACAATACACTTGACTATGCTGAACTTGGTGCAAATGGTAATAGTAGTAAAGTGGGTGAAGGAGCATTTATCAGTGGATCTGGCAATAATTTCTCTGCCTTTTTTAATACAAATGGCGAACAATATGATAGCGATCACCAAAATACAATTACCTATAGGACTGCCCTGCTCATTTCTGGTACAAAAACTCCTGAAGGGATCCAGGATTTGTACTATTCGTTCGTGATGGTGGAAAAGTTCAATGATATTTATGATGTGCTTATGGATGAAAATGTTTTCCGCGTATTCAGGGACCAAGATGGTCTTAGCGTGAATGCAACTTGGCCATCGAGTAGAAGCCGAAAAGATAAAGTTGAGGCTGGTGATCTTCAGAATCCTTGGAGCAACTGTTCTAAAGGAAACAAACATTGATTTTTGTGTTCTATGAAAAAGTATAGTTATCTATTAATAATAGGTGTAGTGGTATCGGCACTGCTTGCCTGTGGCGGCGGTGGTGATGACGAGCCAGATCCAGGACCGTCTCCCTACATACCGGATCCTACTCCAACAGATAAGACCTCGGCAGTATCCTTTACGGCATCCATCAATGATTTTCGAACCAGAGCATTAGGCTCCTCATTCGAAGACAGAGATGAAATCAGCGTTTTTCCTGTTGTTGGCAACATAGTGGGTGAAAACAACCGCTATGTATGTAATAAGGGTATATTCAGTGCCACGTTAGGCATCACAAAAAAGGAGTCTGATAAACTGGCCTATTATGCAGTCAGTCCATATTCGTCCTTGGCAAAAATGCAGATGAATTTCACTGTGCAGACAAATCAGACGAAATGGAATCATTATTTTGCCAGCGACCTGATGACGGCCACTGTCGCATCTACAGCCTCGTTTACACCAGATTTGCAGTTTGACCATCGCATGAGCCGTGTTTGTGTCGACTTCGTTGGTGATAATGCTTCGACTCTCCCTGGGCGTGTGAGCCGCATTGTGCTCAAAGACATGCGCCTTCAGGCAACAGTCGACATCAAGGCTGATGAATATGTGGCATCTGGACAAAAAGGTAATGTGACCATGTATTTCTATGAGGATTGTTTCTATGGCATAATTCCGCCACAGACCATACCAAAGGAGACTTCCTTCTTAGTTGTGACTTTGGACGGTAAGGACTTTCCTATCTATTTCGAAGAGGATCTAGTGTTCAAATCAGGGTATGACTTCTGGATTGATCTGTCTTATAACGAAGGAGAAGGTGGCGGACAGATTGTAGTCTTTAAAGGTCAGATAAATCCATGGAAGAAGTAGAATAGACATACATCTCCAAAAATGAAATAATTCCCGAAATGCTTGCACGTTTCGGGAATTATTCGTAATTTTGCAGGCAAATTTGCAAATTGAGAATAATATGGCTTATACACGTATGACTGCCGCAGAGGCTGCGGCGCTGATTAAGAATGGTGACCATATCGCCATGAGTGGCTTCACACCAGCAGGTGTGGCTAAGGCAACAACAAAGGAACTGGCAAAGATTGCCGTGGCTGAGCATGAGGCTGGCCGTGAGTTCAAGGTAGCTATCTTCACAGGCGCATCGACGGGACAGTCGACGGACGGTGACCTGGCTAACGCCCAGGCTATCCTCTATCGTGCTCCCTACACCACGAACCCCGACTTCCGCAAGCATGTGAACATGGGTGAGATTCCCTACAACGACCTGCACCTGAGCCACATGGCACAGGAGTTGCGCTATGGCTTCTATGGTCCTCTGGACTGGGCTATCCTTGAGGTGTGCGACATCGAAGAGGCAGGTAACGACTATCACGTCTATCTGACAGCTGCTGGTGGTATCTCTCCGACGGCTGCCCGTCTGGCCAAGCACGTCATTCTGGAGCTCAACAGCTTCCACAATCCCAATGCGAAGTATATCCACGACGTCTATGAGCCGTTGGATCCTCCTTATCGCAAGGCTATCCCCATCGAGCATGTGGGTGACCGTATCGGACAGCCTTACGTCAGCATCCCCAAGGAGAAGGTGGTGGGTGTCGTAGAGTGCAACATCCCTGATGAGGCCCGTGCCTTCAAGGACAGCGACCCTGTGACGGATAAGATCGGCTTCCTGACTGCAGAGTTCCTCGTGGAGGAGATGCACAAGGGCCGTATCCCCAAGGAGTTCCTGCCCCTGCAGAGCGGTGTGGGTTCGACAGCTAATGCTATCCTTGGTGCCCTGGGTGAGGACAAGCACGTGCCCGATTTCAATATCTATACCGAGGTGCTGCAGGACAGCGTGGTGGGTATGATGCTCAACGGCCGTGTGAAGGATGCCTCGGCTTGTTCGTTGACCGTCAGCAACGAGTGCCTGATGCAGGTCTACGACCATATGGACTATTTCAAGGATCACCTGACGCTGCGCCAGAGTGAGATTTCCAACTCGCCTGAGATTATTCGTCGTTTAGGCGTGATTGCCATTAATACCGCCATCGAGGCCGACCTCTACGGTAACGTGAACTCTACGCATATTAGCGGTACGAAGATGATGAACGGTATCGGAGGCTCGGGTGACTTCATTCGCAACGCGTACCTTTCTATATTTACTTGTCCTTCAGTGGCTAAGGGTGGTGTGATCTCGTCGATCGTGCCCTTCGTCTCTCACCAGGACAGCTCAGAGCACGATGTGAACATCATTGTGACGGAGCAGGGTATCGCCGACCTTCGTGGCAAGGGTCCCATCCAGCGTGCTGAGACTATCATTGAGAACTGTGCCCATCCCGACTACAAGCAGTTGCTCTGGGACTACCTGAAGATTGCCAAGATGGGACAGACCCGTCACAACCTGCCCGCTGCCTTCGCCATGCATGATACGCTGGCCCGTAAGGGTGACATGAAACTGACGGACTTCTCTGAATACGTGAAGTAATAGATAAGAATCAAAAAATCGGGATGCTGTTCGGCATCCCGATTTTTTATTGTCTTTCGATTAAAGAGGATAATCCTCGAAAGCATAGAGGACAGTCGAGAGATAGCGCTCGCCAGTATCCGGCAGAAGGGCGACAATCTTCTTGCCTTTGTTCTCCGGGCGCTTGGCCACCTGAATAGCGGCGTAGAGGGCTGCACCAGCAGAAATACCCACCAACAGACCTTCTGACTGGGCTATCTCACGGCCCGTGCGGATGGCATCGTCGTTCTCTACGTCGAACACTTCGTCGATGACGTCAGCATCGTAGGTCTTGGGCACGAAGCCGGCACCAATACCCTGAATCTTGTGAGGACCGCTCTGACCGCCGTTCAGCACAGGCGAAGACTTTGGCTCTACGGCGATGATCTTCACGTTGGGGTTCTGCTCTTTCAGGTACTTTCCTGTGCCGCTGATGGTACCGCCAGTGCCTACACCACCTACGAAGATGTCAACCTGACCGTCAGTGTCGCGCCAGATCTCTGGTCCCGTGGTGGCGTAGTGCTTGGCAGGGTTGGCGGGGTTCTCAAACTGCTGCAGAATCACACTGCCTGGGATGGAGTCGCGCAGTTGCTCGGCAGCGCGGATGGCACCAGGCATACCGTCTTTGCCAGATGTGAGGCGCACCTCGGCACCGTAGGCCTTCACAAGGTTACGACGCTCCACGCTCATGGTCTCAGGCATGGTAAGGATAAGATGGTAGCCCTTGACGGCTGATACCAGTGCCAGTCCTACGCCCGTATTTCCGCTGGTGGGTTCGATGATGGTGGCACCGGGCTTCAGGATGCCCTTAGCCTCGGCATCCTCGATCATCGCCAATGCGATACGGTCCTTCACGCTGCCGCCAGGATTGAAAAACTCTACTTTGGCAATAACAGGAGTCTCAAGACCCTTTGCCTGTGAATACTTGTTGAGCTCAAGAAGAGGGGTGTTGCCGACGAGCTCAGTCAGCTGTTTTGCAATCTTTGTCATAATCTTATCCTTTTATATTATTAATAATGTGAACTTCATTCGTATCCGCTTAACTGCGGCTTTCTGGGTGCAAAGGTACGAACATCTGCTGAGACGGACAATACCATTAGTGTGGTATTTTTCAAAAGTTGAGGTAGGAATTAAACCTTTTCAGCGTTTTGGAGTCAAATAAACACCTAATCAACTGTACAATTGATATTAAAAACTTATGAAAAAAGTATTATTACCGCTTCTGCTCTTCGTAGCAGCGTCTGCTCATGCAGCAGAAAACCCCGTGTTAACAATCGAAGGTGGTCAGGTTCAAGGTGTGTTAGCCGATGACCATCCTGATGTGTTTGTCTATCGTGGAATCCCCTACGCAGCGCCTCCTATCAAGGAGAATCGTTGGAAGGAGCCACAGCCTATCGTACCCTGGAAGGGTGTGAAGATCTGCGACACCTTCGGCCATCCCAGTTATCAGGCCATCCAGTATCCTGGCGGCTACTTCACGGAGTGGGGTTACGGCAAGGAGGCTCCTTATAGCGAGGACTGCCTGTATCTGAACGTATGGACGAAAGCTCCAGGACAGGTTGGCAAGAAACTGCCCGTGGCCCTGTGGATTCATGGTGGCGGCTATCGCGAGGGCTGGGGCTCTGAGCCTGAGTTCGACGGTCAGGAGTGGGGTGCCAAGGATGTGGTGCTTGTCTCCATTAACTACCGTCTCGGTGTGTTCGGATTCCTCGTACATCCGGCTCTGACGGAGGAAAGCCCACATCATGTATCTGGCAACTATGGCATTCTCGACCAGATTGAGGCCTTGAAGTGGATTAAGAAGAATATAGAGCAGTTTGGTGGCGACCCCAACAACGTGACCATCTTCGGACAGAGTGCAGGTGGTGGCAGCGTGCGCACCCTATGCGAGAGTCCGCTGGCCCGTGGTCTGTTCCACAAGGCTGTCATCATGAGTGCCCAGGGTCTTGCTATCCCCGATGCCAATGGTAACATGATGGGTGCCCGTTATGGTGGCGGCTCGTTTGCCGATGCCGAGGCTAATGCCAAGAAGGTCTTCGACTGGGCAGGTCTGACTGATCTTCAGAAGATGCGTGCTGCTTCTACCGAGACCGTATTCGCTCTCAATACGCTTTACTATCAGGTCAATGACGACGGACAACAGGCTGGCGGTCCTATGGCTTTCATGCGCCGTGGTCTGCCCTTCATGCCGATGATCGACGGTTATGTCAGCGAGAAGAGTTTCGACGATGCCACTCGTGGCGGTACCCTGGCTGACGTTCCTTATATGATTGGCTTCACGCTGAACGATATGGGTAATATGTCTCCCAATATCGCCGAGTTCTGTAAGGTTCGCGAGCAGAAGGGCGGCAAGGCCTGGGCTTACGAGTTTGCTCGTCCGTTGCCCGATGACGGTTCTCATCCTGAGGTGACACAGCGTCTGAAAGGTGCATTCCATTCTTCTGATCTCTGGTTCGTATTCAAGAGCCTGAAGCATTGTTGGCGTCCATGGACCAAGGGCGACTGGGATCTCTCCGAGAAGATGCTTACCGCTTGGACCAATTTTGTGAAATATAGCGATCCTAACGGTCCTCAGGGCGGGGTATGGGCTCCCTGCACCGATAAGAACACGAAGTTCATGGTGTTCAAACTCAACGATAAGGACGAAGAGGCCTCTTTCTTCGGCGACCCTGAGATTGCTCCCCAACCACAAGGCTTCCCCTTCGGCGGTCCTGGCGGACCTGGTGCTCCCAGACGTCCAGGTGCCCCCATCGCTCCTGGCAGGAGATAACCATTATTCAATAATAAAATCCCCGACTCTACTGCAAGTCGGGGATTTTTTGTTGGTTAGCTTGTCAGCCAATGCTTCAAAATGGAATCTCTTTAAAATACCAAGTGGCATCCTGCGCTTCAACGGCCAGACCTTTACTTTGCAGCGTCCTGAATCACTAATCCTGCCAACATAAAGCCGAAGATGGCTGTGATGTGGGCAAGGGTGCCGTTTGTCTGTGGTTTGTTGAAAGGAGAGGGTGTCTCATCTTCATCGGATGAGCTGCCGCGATTCTCAAGCAGTTCATCGCTATATACCACCTGGAACTTCTTCTCTGGGAATTGGCCGTAATGTTTGAATTTCTTGCGGATGGCGCGTGCCAGAGGGTCGCCTTCCACCTTCCAGAACTCCGTCACCTTTATCCTTGTGGGGTCGAGTTTCAAGGCAGCTCCCATCGATGAGAAGAATTTCGCCTTCGTCTGACAGGCCAGGAGGATGAGCTGTGCCTTGTCTTTCAGCGAGTCGATGGCATCAATGATGTAATCATAGCTGTCGAGGTTAAAATCCTCGGCCGTCTCCTGCGAGAAAATCTTTTGCAAGGCTGTGATTTCTGCTGAAGGGTTAATGCTGAGTAGGCGCTCTTTCAGGGCTTCTACCTTTACCTCTCCTACAGTCTTCGTTGTTGCCATCAACTGGCGATTGATGTTGGTGATGCACACACGGTCAGAGTCAACAATCGTCAATTGCCTGATACCGCTGCGAATCAGACTCTCTGCGCACCATGACCCTACGCCGCCCACGCCGAAGATAATCACCCGTTTCTGGGCAATCCGCTTCATCGCCTCAGAGCCCAACAGGAGTTCCGACCTCTGGAATATATCTTGTTCTGTTACCATATCTGTCTATTTGGGTGCAAAGATAGTGCTTTTTTCTGAATGAGTGACCATTGTTTCGACTCTTTTTCGCAAAATACCGCACTCGTGGTGGGTGCGGTATTGGGCCTGTTGGGACTAGACTGGCTCAATACTGCTGAGACGTTGTGCCTACGATTTCTATGATGTATATTACCACAAGCCCGCACCAAGGGCAAAGGAAATCGACTTTGTGGTCTTGGTGAATTTTGATGAATTATTTTGGCAATAGACTGGTTATTACGACAATATCGAATCTGAAGGCTCGTTTGGTCGGGGCTCGAAACGACCTAGAAAGACCATAAAGGTTGTCATCCTTTCTGCGAATTCCCCTTTTGATGTTGCTAAGATTATTTGTGCTATGGCTCAGTTCCTAGTTATAGCGCAACCTTTCCGATGCCTTTCATTTCCAGTGCCACCTGCACACCCAGCGCACGGAATGCACGCATCATAGAAGCAAGTGTGATGCTCTTGCCGCTCTCTAAACGGCAGACCTGTGCCCTCTGCACTCTCATTTTCTCACCCAGTTCTGCTTGGGTAAGATTCTGGGATTCTCGTGCCTGCTTGATGGCCTCTCCCACGCGATAGGCCTGGACTGCCTCATCCACGCTACGCTCAAATGCGTCGCGCTCTGGTGTTCCGACCTTGCCGTAATCCTCTTCCAGCAATTCCTCGAAACTATACAACTTCATATCTCCTACCTTTTTCATATCTTCTTGTTTTTATTTTCAAAATACAGTTTTCTAATTCCTTCGGCCTTAGTGATTTCACTCTTCGGCGTCTTTTGCGTCTTCTTCACAATGCCGTGAGTGGCTACAACCAGCCAGGAAGTCTCGTGCTTCTTCCAACAAATCAAGTTCAAATACCGTTTGTTCCATTTCTTTATTATTTCGTTTGCAAAAATACAAAATGTTTCTTAAATGCGCAACAAAAATCGAGATTATTTATCACTTTTCTCTAAATCCGCTCCTTTTTGAGCCCTTTTTCAAAGATTATGAGTCCCTTTTCGTAAAGGGACGGCTATAAAGCGAAAAACTTTGCCTCTCCCTCCCATGTACTCTTCAAGACCGACTTGATTCTAACTGAAGTAACCAATCACGGCAAATCCTGTTTTTTCTTTTTCTCTTAATTCTTGTTAATATTCTAATGATTTAGAGTAGAATATTTGCGTGTTCTAAAAAGTTAGAGTATATTTGCCGCCAGAAACTCTAAAAACTTAGAATATGAAAGAGAAAAAGACATTAACAAAGGCTGAGACGCAAATAATGAACATCCTCTGGTCGTTACCAGAGAGCAAGGGCTATTCATCTGAGATTATGGAGAAATTCCCAGAGCCCAAACCGGCTCTGACCACTCTGCTGACATTCCTCAAAATATTAAAGGATAAAGGGTTTGTTAGCTCAGAAAAACATGGCAAGGCTCAGCTCTTCAGTACAAACATCAGTAAAGAGGAATACACACGCGCCTATATGAAAGAGGTGCAGAATACATTCTTTGGAGGCTCGTTTGCTTCGCTCGTTTCTTTCTTTGCCAAAGACGAACAGCTAAGCGATGAAGAAGTCAGTGAGATTATGGAGATTCTTAAGAACCGCAAGTAATGGCAGAGTTTCTAATCTACGATTTAAAGGTAGCTGTATTGATAGCCGCTTTTTATTTCTGCTATCGGCTGCTGATGGAGCGTGAAACGATGCATCGGCTGAACCGCATCGTGCTGCTGTCGTCCATTCTGCTCTCGCTTGTTTTACCTTTATGCGTCATCACGCTACATAAAACAGTAGAGATCGAAAGTCCACAGGTAGAAGCGTCAGCTATAATGCCAATACAGGTGGAAAATCAGCCCGAACAGGTAATTACAGATTTGGGAACAATATCCGCGAATGAGTCTGCTACCCCATCTGTAGAGGCAATCGTCTTTGCCATTTTCATCATCGGCCTTATCAGCCGAGTGCTATTTATCGCAAACAGTTATCGGCATCTACGCCGAATGATTAAGGATAGTGAGCAACATTCGTTGGAGGATGGCGTGACACTGGCAGTTGTCGACCTGCCTGTCGCACCTTTCTCATGGATGCACACCATCGTGTTAAGCCGGATTGACTACGAGGAGCGCAACCCTTCGATACTTGCCCACGAACGGGGACACATCCGACTGCATCACAGTTGGGATATCGTCTTCGTTGAAGTGCTTACGGCCCTGCAATGGTTCAACCCGGTGGTATGGCTCCTACGTCGCGACTTGCGAACCGTCCATGAGTATGAAGCCGATGCATCCGTCCTCTCGTCAGGCTCAGACGTGGGCCAATACATTCAACTACTGATGCGGAAGGCGATGGGAACAAAGGCCTGTACCCTCGCCAACGGCATCAACAACAGTACCATCAAAAAGAGAATTATTATGATGTTAAAACATAAGTCAAACCGCTGGCAATGGCTCCGCCTAGTCTATCTGCTGCCCATCGTCGGAATAACCATTGCCCTCAATGCCGAGACTCTCACAGACTACGTCTACAACGAGCCACAGCAACCCATAAAGAAAGGAAAAGCCAACACAATTATCAAGACCAACGCCAAAGATGCTATCAAGGTCACCAAGTCTGAAGGAACCAATCTGGCTAAGGGCGAAAAGCCTTTCCAGATAGATGGTAGGGTTGGTGACAAGAATACTGGTGAGCCTATTGTCGGAGCTGTCATCAGGATTGTAGGTTCAACGAAAGGGACCGTGTCTGATAAGGATGGTCGTTTCAAGATTACCGTACAAAGAGGAGACAATGTTGAAGCTGCCTATGCCGGATATGAGACACAAACTCTACCCGTACGTAACTACAATGAGATTGGCTATCATTTCTGCTTTGATCTTGTAAAGGAGAACACCTATGAGGAAAACAAGGTATATGATGTTGTGGAACAGATGCCACAATATCCTGGTGGCAAAGACAAACTGCTGCAGTATCTTTCTATGAGCATCCGCTATCCGAAGGAGGCAGAAATGGCTGGTGTTCAAGGTCGTGTTATCGGAGCTTTCATCGTTGAGAAAGACGGTAGTATAACAGGGGCAAGGATAGACAAGTCTGTGGACAAGAGCCTTGATGCCGAAGCATTGCGTATCATCAACGAAATGCCAAAGTGGAAACCCGGCATGCAGAACGGAAAACCTGTCAGAGTGAAATATATGGTACCTATCACCTTCCGCATCTCGGGAACTGAAGTCAAGGATGACGGAAGTTTACCAGAAAAGGAAAATGTTCTGTCAGAAGTCCATGTAATGGGTGAAGATAACAAAGCGTCGTCTTTTTCATATTATGTAGAAGACGTGTCCGTTGATGCAACTATTCTTAAAACCATCGATCCCAAGACTATCGACCACATGGATGTGCTCAAGAAGAAGCCAGGACAGAACGCTCAGATCCGCATATATACGAAGAAATAATAACTCTCTCTCGTTTATGATAAGAATACAGGCAGTGTTCCCCCTCGTCATCCTTGCATATTTGCTATGGATGGCGGGGGCTTCCTGTTCCGGCTCGACAAATAACCATCCAAAGACATCCGAGCAACAGGCCAGTGACCATGCTATACTCTCTGTAACTTACGAAACCGTGATGCAGCAGGTGGAGGAAATTGCGAAAAAAGACAAGGACTTGATGCGTCTTGACATCGGAGAAAAAACCTCGCAGTTCAGAAGCGTTATCATCGAATGGGTTCTCGACAACGGGCTGGTCTATGGCAGCCCTACAAGTCTCAACCATCCATTCAAAGGCTACGTCTGGCTTCATTATCAGGTGGTAAAGAATTTGCCGAAAGCGGGTTATCTTTACTTCACCCATGATGCTATTTCAACCCGTGACAAGATAGAGGGACTTTTCGAGTGGGAATTATTAGATGGCGACACTATCATTTGCGACTATCCCTGCAAGAAAGCCAGGACATTTTTCAGAGGCCGGACGTGGACTGTCTGGTATTCTCCCCTTTTGCCCTACAGTGACGGTCCTTGGAAATTTTGTGGTCTGCCAGGAGTTGTGCTCGATGCATCAGAGGCCGAAGGCAAACTGGCCTTCCACTGCAAAAGCATAGAAAAAGACACAGGCTATGGCATCTTCCTGAAAAAGGAAAACGCATCGCCAATGCTGAGGAAAGGCTCAGATATGCTTGACGTCTACCGACACGAGCGTGCAGCAGAACTGATGAAACTCGAGAAATACGATCCTAAGGCATTTATACAAGAACTGCATGGGAATATAAATGTAGGCGACATCAAGAGCACAGGAACCACAAAAGTATTTCGCGATGGTAAAGAAACAAAACCCCTACACCATACTGCCATACTTTATGAGAAACCTGCCCCAAGCAGTATCTGTCCCGCCGACTTCTGTCCCGCTGACTATTGAGAAATATAAAGTAAAAAGTACATTAAGTTATGCATTTCTCGCGGTTTTTTTCGTACCTTTGCAGTCGAGATGAGGAAAAGTGTACTGAATATCATCATGACAGTGGTAGCACTGGCAATCCTGACGGGGTGCAGCGGCGACAAGGCACAGCGACTGCAACTGCAGGAACAGCTGGAGCAGCAGAACCGTAGTGGCGAGGCAATGCTGAACGACTCGCTGGCAGAAGAGCTTGTCACCTATTTCGACCGTCATGGTGATGCCAACGAACGGATGCGCTCCCGCTATATCCTCGGCCGCACATATTATTGCCTCGGTGAACTTCCCCGTGCCTTGGAATTATATAACGAGGCTGCCGACTGTGCAGACACATTGTCTACAGATTGCAACTATAAAGTTCTAAGTCGCATTTATGCGCAGATTGCAACTATATATTATGATCAGGTTCAACCACGTAGCCAGTTAGACAATTTACGTAAGGCGGAGCATTATGCCATGAAAGGAAATGACACTTTGATAGCTATAGAATGTCTTTCTCAGATGACCTATGCGTATGATTTATTAAATAAATCAGACTCTGTTATTATAATAAGTGACAGAGCAGCTCAAAGATTTAAGGATATTGGCAGATATGATAGGGCTTGCCAGATATTGGCAGGCGAAATAACCATATTACTAGACAAAGGAGAACTAAAAAAATCTCAACAATACATTAATGAATATGAAAAGGAATCTGGCTTAATAGATACGTTTCAAAATATTTCTTTGGGTCATGAAATTTATTATTATACTAAAGGCCTTTTATATATAGCCATTAACCAATTAGATTCGGCTGAGTATATGTTTAGGAAAGAACTTCGGGATGGAAAAGACCTGAATAATCAAATTGCAGGTTGCAAGGGCTTGCAAAAAGTATATGAGCAAAAGCATATTTCCGATTCAATTGCAAAGTATGCAAATCTTGGCTATCTCCTAAATGACTCCGCCTACTCCTTATCAGAGATGCAGAACATTCAGAAGTTCCAGGCCTCCTATAACTATAATCATCAAAAACAATTGTCAGAGGAAAAGGCCAACGAAGCTCGTAATGCGTATATTGCCATTGGAGTCATCATTGTGATGATATTATTTGTTGCTGTAATTGCGTGTCTATGGTACGGACATCTTCGAACTGAACAGCAACTGAAGGATACTCAGTATCTTCAAATGCAAAACCAATTGGAGCAAGCCCAGTCAGATTTAATGGAATTGCAAGATAAGAATGAGAATGTCACAGACCAAATCCTTAAGAAAAGTATGGAAGTGATAGACTTGCAAGCGCAGATAGCCAAGTTTCAGCGCAGTCTGTCCTTCAAGAACCATATAGATCTGGAGGATAATTTGCGTAATGCTGCTATCATCCAAGAACTGACAGTTCTTCTGGGATCCAATCCTGTCCAGTCTGCTACTCAAGGGCAGCTAAGAGAGGTGCGAAAGTTAATAAACGAACTCATTCCTAATTTCTATGAGGTTTTGAACCATCCTCAAACACTGCGCCCTGTTGAATATGAAACTTGTCTTTTAATACGATGCCATTTCAAACCTTCATCTATCGGTAAGTTGCTTGACAGAGACGATGCCTATATCTCTAATCTTCGTAAAGGTATTCTATTAAAAGTTTACGGTATTAAAGGTAGCCCCAAGGAATTAGACGAGCGTATCATGCAAATCGTCTAACCCTTTAATTCCATGCAATTACATTTTTACAACTTTTTAAAGGTGTTTTCGTTCTTGTAAACACTTTCATTAATCATTTATTTTTTATCTTTGCAACCGAAAAGGCATGCTAAGTAAGTAATAACAAAAAAGGAGAATCAATGAAAAAGGTATTATTATCAGTAATGAAGAAGGTTATTTTGATGACATTCTTATTGACCGGGGGAAGTGTTTTTTCTTTTGCTGACCCTTTACAAGTCCCTATGCAGATTATTAAAAAAGATGGACTTGGTAATGGTAACACTCTTGCTCCACCTCGCCCTTGGTACATCACTCAGAATGATTACACTCTGACTATGCCAGCCTTTGAGGATGATTTCACCCTCGAATTGCTGGATGAAGACGGTGCGGTGGTATATTCCGCATTTGTGCCCGCAGGGACAACTATGATTGTCCTTCCCTCTACGCTCTCTGGCGACTTCGAGCTCCGCCTCGTGGCCGACACATATTATTATAGGGGATATATTACGTTATAATGTATTACGACAATATAAGATATTACGTATGAAAAAGTGTCTTTTAGTGTTGTTCACTTCCTGTATGTTCCTAAACTGCTATTCGCAGATAACTACAAATGAACAACCGGTCAGTTTGAGCCTATATTCGCAATATTTAAAGGATAACTTGTTAGACAGCCCACCTGTATCTTTACCTGTCCCGAACTTGGAAAAAATATATGCAGAAGATGCTGAAAATGACAAGATTATGGGAAATGCATACCGAGTAGGTATAAGAATTCCCGTCAGTTATAATTCGAAAGAGGATGGAAAGTGGACGACATTGGATAACGGATCCCGTCTATGGAAGTTCACGGTTACTGCAAAATCAGCACAGAGTCTCGATCTTACATTCAGCAAATTCTGGTTGCCAGATAATACGAAGTTTTTTGTCTATAATCCACATTCTTTAGAAACCATTGGTGCTATAACTTCGGAACATTTGCAGGGAGATAAGAATCATCCCGCAAAGTTTTCCACGGCGATAATACGCGGAGACACGCTTACGCTGGAATACTATCAACCAAGAGGTGTGGAAGATGCGCCTGTTATAGAACTATTAGGCGTTTATTATGGATATAGAACGTTGTCAACAATTGGAAACAGAAGTCTATTTGGTCCTTCATATGAATGCGAAGTTGATGTAAGATGTTCAGAAGGCTACAATTGGGCAAATGATAAAAATGCCATTACCTGTATAGAACATAAAGATTCATGTTATTCCCATATTGGGTCGGGTGCATTGGTAATGAATACCAGTATGGACTTCAAACCATATGTTTTGACAGCTTTTCACGTTGTAAAGAAATCAAATTTTGATGCAATATCTAATTCTGACTTGTCTCTTGATGTGTTTTATTGGAACTATGAAGCTCAATCATGCTCTAGCAGTCAGTATTCATTTCTTTCCACAGTAGGAGCCACATTAGTTGCCAATCCTGTGCCTCAAGATAGTTTAGCAGCTGCCGATTTCGCCTTATTGTTGTTACAGCAAGACCCAAGGTTTCTGAACGATTATACGCCCTATTATTTGGGTTGGGATCGTTCGGCAACATATATCCCAGGAGGCGTTTGTATTCATCATCCAAACGGTGATGTAAAGAAAATCTCTACATATTCATGCACACCTTTAATAGACGAACTACCTAATCATGCGAACACAGCGGGAAGTTATTTGACTGTTACATGGATTGAAACAGTGAATGGTCATGGAATTGAGGAATTCGGCTCATCAGGTGCACCTCTTATTAATCATTATCATAAAATTATAGGCCAGTTGCATGGATCGTCAAGATTCTTATCATGCTATATGAATGATGTACCAAGTTGGTTTGGCCGGTTTTATACCTCATGGACAGGAAAAGGCAGTTCTTCGCCATATCGTAGATTAAAAGACTGGCTTGATCCGCTTGGAACAAATCAGACCACGATTTCGGGTAGTAGCAATACCATTCATATTGTAGGCCAATCAGTACCATGTGGTCCGGAAGTCTATTATGTCAGTGACCTGCCGAGTGGTTATACTGCAGAATGGCAGTTCCAAAATACATCATCCAGTCTGTCAAGCCTGATTACTCAGAATTACCCTTTGCAGAATCAATGTACTATTAATTTTCCATCGGGACAGGAAATAAATGAGACGTTGTTGGCAAAAATCAAATACAACGGACAAGTCGTAAAGACCGTTTCAAAGTATTTGTCTAATGCACATTTCATAGGTGGAGAATATTCTCAAGAGGCCGGTCCAACCTCACCGGCAATAGGTCCTTCCGGATTTAGTGGGACACAGCCTATATCCGTATATCCAGATGCATTGGTTACAATCACCTCAAATGCGTTGCAGAATAAAAATGTATCATATTCAGGATCTCCGCTCTCTTATTGGAACTACACTTCTTCTACTATTACGGGGACTATAGAATTGAAATTTCCGCAGTCAACAAATAGTCAGGCGGTGAGAATTAGTGCGATGAATCTTGACAACTGTGAAAGATTCTTGATAGACGTAGAGACAATGCAGCCGGAATCTCTTCTTTCTTCAGGTTTACTCGTGTCTGTGGAGCAAAATCAAATCCATTTTGCAATAGAAGAAAAGAAGAAATCACAAGTTTTGTCATCATACTTAATAGAGATAGTAAACTCTGTGACTGGTCAATCTATGTTTAGTGGTGTCTTATATGATGGTCTATCAGTAAGTACGGTTGGATGGACACCAGGAATATACCTTGTCATTTGTAAAAACGGAGATAATAAGGAAACACAAAAGATAACTGTAAAATGAGAAAGAGGAATTTTATTCTTATTAGTGTTGTAATGCTGTTGATGTCAAGTCTTGCTTTCATGTCATGTGGAAGCGACGATGAGACTGAAAAAGAAGAGAATTACAGTGCTCTTTATGGCAGGTGGGCGTTACTGGGTTATGTCAGCAATGGTAACTTTGTCAGCAATAAGTATAGTGGGAGCTACTTATCTTTGCAAGAGAACGGAATTTTTAATGGAGAATTCTGTAATGAGTTTAGTGGAAAGTATTCCTTTAGTCGGGATGGTGAGTTTCATATCTTGGATTGCTTTTCAACACAGGTGATGTCAACAGACGCCGATATAATGTTTATGGAAGAGCAATTAATAAATCTCAGATCATTTGAGATTGAGGGAAACATCCTGAGACTTTACTATTCCCCGAATGATTATCTGAAGTTTTCACGCTGACGGAATAATAAGAAGAAAGATTCCTATTTAAGTGTAATTAGTGTCCGCTGAATTAATACCGAGCCACCAAGACTGGGGTGCAGACATAGCCCCATTCTGTGACCATATTAATTATTAGCTGCCATATTTCGGTAAGGATATGACAAAGTTCCCTTAAGAA
>Ga0247611_10000220_pt1 | contig 120213 bp, 114 predicted proteins | sample 177DNAGHGhighgp2_FD_192422 | JGI IMG/M metagenome (GOLD analysis project Ga0247611, IMG submission 192422) | Sheep rumen microbial communities from Palmerston North, Manawatu-Wanganui, New Zealand - 1770 DNA GHGhigh gp2 | ecosystem: Host-associated > Mammals > Digestive system > Stomach >...
GACGACATGATATAGGTACAACATATAGGTACCACAAAATATAATAGCAGCTACAGTCCAATGTGATTGTAGCTGCTATTGTTATGGTATAGAGGTATTACAACCTGTGGTTTATCGAATGCTTACGGAGCAGTGCGCCCTGAGCACCTACGGCGTCGAGGAGAAGATCGACCTCACCCCCGACGAGTCCGACCCCTCGAAGAAGAAGTACATCAAGAAGATCACCCCCCTCGAAGACTGGATCCTAGAACAAACCCAGGAGCCCTAAAAACGACGACCAGCGCCTAGCGTAGTCGAAAGAATGCATCGAGTGTCCTGGGGGATCAGCGATGGCGAAACAGGAGATCCTCATCTCATCCAACAATACACACCGCCATGCACGCGCCCTGCACTCCCTGCTTCTTCGATAAATCTCAGAAAACATTCTTGGACAAGCCAAGCGAGCAAGCTCGTTACCGCAAATCGTGCTTCATGTTTCTTCGATAAATCTCAGAAAACATTCCGCACGAAGAGGTCTTTAGAGACTGTAGGATTTTCTGAATCATCATTGAGTCTTGGCTTTAGCCAAGCAACGAAATACGAAATGCTGTTTGAGCTATGCGAGTTCATTGAGTGATTTGGAAAATCAGACAGTCGGCCTCTGAGCCAGGACGTTTTCGACCCTTTCTTTGGTTCGTTTCTTTCAGGTTGAAAGAAATGAATGAATAAAAAAAAGTTTTAAATCAGTTTTACAAAAATGATAAAAGCAAATTGGACAAAAATCGCAAAGATTCTGAAAATCGTTGCAACCGTAATAACAACTGTTCTGGGAACTCTGGCAGTCCAGAGTTGTATGCCCACTTGGTGGTATAACCTCTAAAAAAAGTATTTTATGACTCGCAAAATCAATCTAATCGTCCTTCACTGCTCTGCAACCCGCAGCAACCAGCGTTTCACTGTTGAAATGCTCAAAGCCTGCCACAACGCCCGCTTCAACGGCAAAGGCATCGGCTACCACTACTTCATCGAAAAAGACGGTAAGCTCTTCCAGACCCGCGACGAAAACGAGATCGGCATGCACGCCCGCCACTACAACGCCCACTCCATCGGCATCTGCTACGAAGGAGGCCTCGACGAGAAAGGCCGTCCCGCCGACACACGCACCCCTGCCCAACGCGCTGCCCTCATCGCCCTACTCCGCTCCCTGAAGATCGACTACCCCGACGCCGAGATCATGGGCCACTGCGAACTCGAAGGCGTCCACAAAGCCTGCCCCTCGTTCTCCTGCCAGGAATATCGCGATTACTTCGAGAGCAATGATATGCTTGCATAATCATTGCCGAGAGCCAGCGATTTCGACGAAGTCAATATCGCGATTACTTCGAGAACATTGACATGCCAAACTAATAACCCTATGATGAAACTATTCCCCAAACCCCGCGACGACAGATTAACCTCCCCCGCCGCTAAAGGAATCTACATCGCATAACATAGCAAAACCTCAGCCCGCTGAGAAGCCCGCTGAGTTTTTTTTGCCTCTGGGGTCAGGCCCCAAAACTAAGTGCTAGGGTCAGGCCCCGAGGTTAATAATCGCATCGATTCGATCAACGAATGCTTACGAAACTATAGAAACAACCTTTAAAAGAGTTAATTTTAATGGGAATTTGCGAATTTAAGCGTTCATAAACTAATTTTTAATCGAAATATTTGGCTCTTATGGAAAGTTTATGTACCTTTGCAGCCATATGGAAGAGATAATGGATATAAAATCAATGCCTACAGTGCAAATAATACAGGCATTAGGCAAGAGATTTAGGGAGTATCGGATTGCAGCAAGAATGACGCAAAAAGAAGTCGCTGGACAATCTGGAGTGAGCCTTCTGACTATCAGACGGTTTGAACAGGGTTATTCATATGACATCAAACTTGGCAATCTCATTGCACTTTTGAAGGCTATAGACTTTGCTGATGGAATCGCTGATATTCTCCCTGAATTTCCTGCCTCGCCGTATGCACTGGCCAGACAAGAGGCAAACAAGCCAAAAAGAGTAAGACATGGACAACAACATTAAAGTAACAATATGGGGCAAAGAGGTTGGCCGCCTCACATGGGATGCTAGCAGAAAGCGTTCCATCTTTGAGTATGCTCCGAACTTTCTCAAAGGAGAACTCGACATTGCCCCTTTGACTGCATCAATTTATGACCGCAGAAACAGACTCCCCTTTTACGGTGAAGCAAACAATGGGGTGTTTTATGGTCTTCCTGCTTTCATCAGCGACAGTCTTCCCGGGAAATGGGGAGATACCGTTTTCTCCGCCTGGGCCTCTGCAAACAATCTCGACGAAGATCATTTGACTGCCGTCGACAAGCTATCCTTCATTGGTAAACGAGGGATGGGAGCCTTAGAATTTGAACCCTCTCAGGAAATTGGAACAGGCGAAATGAGTCTTGAACTCGATCAACTGTATCGTAAGGCGCAAGAGATTCTGGAGCAAAGAGAGGAAACTGTTATTGCAGGCAAAGACATCACACTTGAAAGCTTATATGAAGTAGGAACATCAGCAGGAGGCCAGCATACCAAAGCCGTCATTGCGCGGAACAACAAAACCGGCGAAATTCGTTCCGGCCAAATCATGCTGCCTTCTGATTATACCTATTACCTGCTTAAATTCGCCGAGAAAGACTATTACCCTCTCACAAAGGTCGAGATGGTATACTATCGACTTGCAACAATGGCAGGAATCACTATGATGCCATCAGAATTGATTTCAATTGATGGTGACGAGCATTTCCTTACAGAGCGATATGACAGGAGGAATGGCAAGAAGATTCACACGCAAACACTAGCTGCCATGAATCCTAATGCTAGGAACTATGAGGATCTGATGACCGTCATAGACAAACTCAATATTCCATACAAAGAAAAAGAAGAAACTTTCAGACGCACTGTATTCAACATCCTTGCTACTAATGTTGATGCACACATCCGCAACTTCTCCTTCATGATGGAGGAAGGTGGAACGTGGCATATAACACCGGCATATGACCTGACATTCTCGTGTTTCAATCCTGGAAACAAGTTTGATCCAGCCCACTATCTTAGAATCGGAGGAAAGACTGTTGACATCGGATACGAAGACTTGGTTGAATTTGGACGGAAGTTTAGCATTTCCAATCCGAATGAGATTATCCAAAGTACGGCAGAATGCGTAGCACAATTCCGCTGTGTAGCCCAGGAGGTTGGAGTAGATAGTTATTGGATTGATAAAATCGAAGCTCACTTTGCTGAAATGTCGCCAAGGATTCTCTCAATGCTCAATGGCTATAAACCACTCTACTTCGATTACATCATCGAAGGAAAGGGCATTACCGTCAAGAACCTTCATTGGACAGAAATGGGCAATGGTGCCATGCGCTTAGAAGCAGAACTAAATGGCATACCCTTCAGAGCAACTTTTGCCAAGAAATCGAAGGAATATCCTGCTATCATGGAAAATGGAGGTATTAAGATGCCCTTTGAAAAGCAGAAAGAGTATGTTGAGAGACTATTTCTACCAAGAGTGACCTCCTAGACATCTCACCCCTCAAACTTCCTTCTGCAACATTGGGCATTCAGATAGGTTGGAATGGTCCTGATATTGGGCTTGGGCATCACAGAGCAGTAAGTTTCTAAAAGATACTTTATCTCGGGGCCTGGCCCCAGAGGGAAGTTTACGACTCAGGAACGGTACCAAAAACGAGCAGCAGCCACACCCTTCATGACAAAGAATGCGACTGCCGCTAACTCAAAAACTTTACTCTGGGGCCTGGCCCCAGCACTTAGTTTTGGGGCCTGGCCCCAGAGGTGAGTTATGGACGATGAACGTATTTGAGCCATTTAATGACGCCATAGTACATGTTCCTGATTGTCATAAGGCATGCGACAATAGGATTCTTTCTGAGCTCAATCCTATACACCTCATACCGCCATTTGATACCATTCGTCAGCAGGAACTTACCCAGCATTCCCCATTTCGTCCTGAGCTTCGCCAAGTTCTCTTTCAGCAGATAGCAGTCGGATTCTTCACCGGCCTTCTTTTGAATCTTGACATCCTCCTCTCTCAATGACGATAATGATTCAAGCGTCTCATCATTTGTTTTTGCGACGAACAGCAATTCCCCGCTCGACGCTTGCGGCGCTTGCCGCTCGACCTTGTCGCTTGGCTTGTCCAAGAACCATAGGGACGCAAGAATTCTGGTACTTCTGTGCCAGAATGCTCTTTACCGTCTCAACAATATGAGTACTGTCACCATGCGAAAGCATGATGATAGACACCAATCCTTTATCGCAAAAATTATCCATAGAATTGTTTATACCACTCTGCGAACTTCCTCAATCCCTCTCTCAACGTTATCTTTGGTGTAAACCCGAAGTCACGTTCAAGGGCTGTGGCATCGGCATAGGTGGTGGGTACATCACCAGGCTGCATAGGGACGAGCTTCTTGTGTGCCTCAAAGTCGAAGTCTGCAGGAAGGACACCGGCACGTACCAACTCTTCTTGTAGGATATTCACGAAGTCCAACAAGTTCTCTGGCTGGCCGCCACCGATGTTATAGACTGCGTAGGGAGGGATAGGCAGTCCGTCCTCACCCTTCTTACGCTCCGGAGCACCCTGCATCACACGATACACGCCCTCTACGATGTCATCGACATACGTAAAGTCACGACGGCAGTTGCCGTAGTTGAATATCTGGATGGTCTCGCCCTTCAACAATTTGTTGGTAAAACCAAAGTATGCCATATCAGGACGACCTGCAGGACCGTATACCGTAAAGAAGCGCAGGCCTGTTGTGGGGATGTCATACAGCTTTGAATAGCAGTGAGCAAACAGTTCATTGCTCTTCTTCGTAGCTGCATACAGTGACACAGGATTATCTACACGATCATCCGTGCTGAATGGTACCTTCTTATTGCCACCATATACAGAACTGGAAGAAGCATATACCAGATGCTCTACAGGGTAATGTCTGCACGCCTCTAAGATGTTATAGAAGCCAATCATGTTACTCATGATATACGCATCCGGATTCGTAATCGAATACCTTACCCCAGCTTGTGCAGCTAGATTCACCACCACGTCAAAGTGGTACTTCTCGAACAGTCCATCAATCAGCGTCTTATCAGCCAAGTCGCCCTTAACGAACTCATATTCAATTCCCGCAGGCTTAGCTTTTTCTATTTCACTGAGGCGGTAATCTTTCAGTGTCGAATCATAATAATCATTCAGATTATCCAGTCCAACAATAGTTCCTTCGCTCATTTCCTTAAATAAGCGTAGCACCAAGTTCGAGCCGATAAATCCAGCACTTCCCGTAACTAAAATTGTCTTCATAAATTTGTGTTATTCGTGAGATTCGTGTTCGTTAGTCTCTCTTAAAAATGTCTCTTGTATAGACCTTCTCCTGAACATCATCCAGTGCCTCGTCGTAGCGGTTGGCAATAATGGCATCGCTCTGCTTCTTGAACTCATCAAGGTTGTTCACAACACGAGACCCAAAGAACGTCTCGCCATCCTTTAGCGTAGGCTCGTAGATGATGATATTGGCACCCTTGGCCTTCACACGCTTCATGATGCCCTGGATAGCACTCTGACGGAAGTTATCAGAATTACTCTTCATCGTGAGTCGGAACACGCCAATGGTCACATCCTTCTCTGCGCTCTCGTTCCAGTCACTGTTGGCCGTATAGTAACCAGCCTTGCGTAACACCTCATCAGCAATGAAATCCTTACGCGTACGGTTACTCTCCACAATAGCCGTCATCATATTCTGGGGCACATCAGCATAGTTGGCCAACAACTGTTTGGTATCCTTTGGCAGACAGTAACCGCCATAACCGAACGAAGGATTATTATAATGTGTACCGATACGTGGATCTAAGCCAACGCCAGAAATGATGGCCCGGCTGTCCAGTCCCTTTACCTCTGCATACGTATCAAGCTCATTGAAGTAGCTCACACGCAAAGCCAGATAAGTATTGGCAAACAACTTCACAGCCTCTGCCTCAGTCATACCCATAAACAGCGTATCGATATTCTCCTTGATAGCACCTTCCTGCAGCAATCCGGCAAACGTCTTCGCCTTCTCCTCTGCCTCTGGGTTACCAATAGCCGTAATAGCCGCATTCTCCTCGTCCCATTTCCTGTTCCTGTCAGCAGGCAATATCTTTGGATAGCCAACAATGATGCGAGAGGGATAAAGGTTGTCATACAGCGCCTTGCTCTCACGAAGGAACTCAGGCGAGAATAACAAGTTAAACTTCTTTCCTTTCAACTCTGGATCAGTCAAGAACTTCAACGCATACTTTACATACAGAGAACGGCAATACCCGACAGGGATAGTACTCTTAATCACCATCACTGCATCGGGATTGACGCTCAGTACTAAGTCAATCACATCCTCAATATGGTGCGTATCAAAGAAATTCTTCTGCGGATCGTAGTTGGTAGGAGCCGCAATCACCACAAAGTCTGCATCCTTATAGGCAGCCTTACCATCCAGCGTTGCCGTCAAGTCAAGCTCCTTCTCTTTCAAATACTTCTCAATATACTCATCCTGAATAGGCGAGATCTTTTTGTTGATTTTCTCCACCTTCTCAGGAATCACATCCACAGCTGTTACGTGATTATGCTGAGCAAGCAGTGTTGCTATACTCATGCCTACGTAACCTGTTCCTGCTACTGCAATCTTCATTGTATAATAAGTTTTTATTCGTTAGATTCGTGAAATTCGTGTTCGTTACTTACCGTATTTCTCAACCGCTTCGTAATAGGTGTCTAATGACCCTATATCGAAACGTCCGGCACTCATGGGCCAAGCATGCATCGTGGTATGCTCCACCATATAGTGAGCAAGATTACCCGGCGCATCCTTACCACAACCATTCTCAACAGAATGACGTACCAAGTCGAGGTCTTTCTTCAGATAGATGTAGAATGGTGGTACTGCCCAGTGGCTCTTAGGCACCTGAGGTTTCTCCTCCATGCCCAATACCTTATTGTTTGCATCCAGTTCTACCACGCCAGTCCTTTGCAACTTCTCTATCGAAGGCTGTTCATGGCACATGATACAACTCGTCTGCTTCTCCTTAGCAAAGTCCACAAACTCTTGGAATGAGAAAAACAGCAGGTTATCCGCTGCAACAACGAGCAAATCATCATCGATGTGGAGCTTATCCATTGCATACAGCAAGTCGCACACAGCTCCAAGACGAGTCTCGTTCGTCTCTGTACCATCATCCACGATAGTTATAGGTTTGCTATAGTGCAAATCCTTCTTCCAATCTTCGAAGATACCAGCAAATTTATGGTTTGTAATGATGATATGTTCATCTATCTCAGGGATCCTATCGATATCATCCAGCATTCTTCCCAAGATTGTATTCTCACCAATCTTTAATAACGGCTTAGGGAAGTTCTTAGTCAGTTTCCCAAGTCTGGTAGCATACCCAGCAGCTATTACTATATTCTTCATATCAACAATTGCAATTCTATTGCGTAAAATAATAAAAGTTTACCCGTTAGGGCGAAAGCTTTGTAAACTTTACCAAAACTCTGAAAATCGTCGGTTTCTGCGATTTTCAGTTAAGCCCCTTTATATGTAGAAAGGGGTTTGGGGAAAGTAGAATTTTCTTTGGTTCGTTTCTTTTTGAAAAGAAATGAATGAATCCTTTTGCTTCTTTTCTTAAAAGAAGAACCTTCTTATCACTTCATACGAAGCGAGCACCGTCATCAGGACGGACCCAAAACACTTGGAAAGTCTTCTCATACTCAGGGAACTGTTCCAGATATTTCTCTGTGAGAACCTTCTGAATATCTTCCTTATATGCAGGATCCACGAGTGCGATGCAAGCGCCTTTGAATCCAGCCCCAGAGAAACGGCCTCCATAGACTCCCGGCAACTGCCGCATAATCTCATAGATAGCTATCAGCTCAGGACTACCGCACTCATAGTTGTGGATACTGCTCTCACACGAGTCAAAGCTCAACTTACCAAACAGTTTCAGATTCCCCGTTTCCCAAGCCGTCACACCCTGACGTACACGGCGGTACTCACTATAGAAGTGCTCCGCACGACGGGCAAAACGTCGTGGCATAGCAATCCGCGTTTTCTCAAACGTTGCCTTGGGAATATCACGAAGGAAAGTCTTATCAAATGTCTTCAGCGGTTGGTCTGTATATGCCAACATATTCCATGCAGCAGTCTTACATTCATACACACGAAGATTATAGTCTGAGTTCACCAGCGAACGTGTTAGACCTGAAAAAAAGATACCAATCTCAAACTCTGGCATGTCAGCATTACGCTTGATGATACGCCAGTCGTTCGAGTCACAATCTAAGAACAAAAGTCCATCCTTCTTACCGAGTGCAATACAAGCCTGATCCAGCAGGCCGTTATTCAGTCCGATGTACTCACGTTCCGCCTCCGAAGCAATCTTCACCACCTCGAACGGCTGTAGCGTAATATCATTCGCCTTGGCAAACGCCATCACATACGCAATCAATACCGCTGCCGATGATGACAGACCACCCACAGGCAGCGAGCCTTGAATGACTCCCTCTATGCCATGGCTTAACTCAAATCGCTTACGAAGGGCATATTTTGCACCACGGGCATAATCTCCCCAATGTTTTTCCTTTACTTGGGATGGAGTATTAACATGAAACTCCACGTCACCTTCGAATGTCTTTGATGACAATTTGACGGTGCTATCTTCACTTATATTGAACCACAAATCAACACCTTTATCGATAGCAAATCCTGTCACCAACCCGTGCTGATGGTCAACGTGTGCTCCCAAAGGGCATACCCTATATGGGCTAAAAATATGATATTGGAAATTCTTCATAAACATTATTTCTTACATCATACATCTTACTCCTTACATCGTTTGCTTCCCCATTGAGGCCAAAAGAGGTACGAACAGAACTGCCAGATGGCTTTTAGGTAATTCATACCACAAATCAGAGACTTTTGACTATTTCAACAAAGTTCGTTATTACATACTCCACATCCTCATCTGTAAGCTTCGTATGCAATGGCAATGTCACCTCATTCTCAAACAGATGATAAGCATTAGGATAATCCTTGATGGCAAATCCCAAAGCCTTATAAGCCGTCATCATAGGCAGTGGCTTGTAGTGCACATTGCAGGCAATGCCACGTTCTGCCATCTGTTCAATCACCTTGTTGGCATCCTCACGGGTCTTACCCAGCAAACGCACCAGATACAAATGATGTGAGCTGCAATGGTCAGCATCCTTATGATTCAGAACTGCCACAGGAAGATCCTTCAATGCCTCATTATACTTAGCCACAATCTCCTGGCGACGTTTCAGCAAGCCCTCATACCGCTCCATCTGAACCAGGCCCAGTGCTGCCATAATGTCCGTCATGTTGCACTTATACCAGGGACCAATGATGTCATACTCCCAGGCACCCAGCCTGGTCTTAGCCAACGCATCCTTGTTCTGACCGTGAAGTGAGAACAACTGACTCAGGCGATATAACAACTCATTCCAGGTCTCCCCCTCTTTCTTGGGTACAGTGGGCATATAGTCCAAACCTGAAACTTGAATCTTGGAACTTGAAACCGGAACTTGTTCGTTTCCAAACGGCAAGTTCCAAGTAAGGGCTCCTCCTTCTGCAGTTGTGAAGTTCTTCACCGCATGGAAACTGAAAGATGAGAAGTCAGCTATCTCACCCGCCATTTTGCCCTTGCGGTTAGCGCCAAATGAATGCGCACAGTCTGCAGACACCACAATCCTTCCTATCTTCGCCTGCAAAGCATTGTTAGGCTTAAACAGTCCCTTCTTTGCCTCCACAATCTCGAAAACACGGTCATAGTCAGCCACAATACCACCCAGATCCACAGGTGCAATCACTTTTGTCTTCTCCGTAATGGCAGCAGCCAACTTGTCATAGTCCATCTCCACATTGTCCTTCTGACTATCCACCAGCACCAGCTTGCAGCCCACGTGCTGTGTTACCGATGCCGTTGCCGTGTAGGTATATGCCGGCACTATCACCTCATCATCCGGCTGAATGTCCAGCAGGTGCAGCACCATCTCCAGTGCTGCCGTTGCCGAGTTCAGACACACCGTCTTGTCCGTGTGTACGTACTCTGAAATCTGCTGTTCCAGTTTCTTTGTACGAGGACCCGTAGTAATCCAACCCGAGAGAATAGCTTCACGCACCTCTTTAGCCTCTGCCTCCGTCATATCCGGCGGAGAGAAAGGAATATTCCTAAGTTTCATGTTCATAATTCTATAACTCTATGATTTATATTTTCTAATTCAATAATACTTGGTTTCTTCATATTCCCAATTCAGGGATTCCTTTTTTCCGAAGCTCCGTAAGTCCCGTTGCTATCTCATCAATAGCAACACTCCCGCCCCAAGAGCGGAATACATATTCAGGCGTAACGCACCCGAAGTCCATTGAGCACGAGCGGGCTTCGTTTTCAAGAAATTGAAGCAAACGGCTTTGTAATTGCGAAGGTAACATAACCTATTCCTCATTCCGGAACTCCAAGAACTCCTGATAGTCCCTGATATAATCTTCTTTCTGATACACTTCAGAAGCCAATACCATACATACAGCTCCAGAAGAAAAATCCTCCAAATCACGCCACATACCAGGCTTTACATACAGCCCCTGATACGGTCTGTTCAAAAAGAAAGAGCGTTTGCATTTACCATCATCAAGCGTAACGGTAAACGAACCAGAAGCAGCTATAATCAATTGCTCCAAATCTTTATGAGCATGAGCCCCACGGCTCTCACCACCCGGTACGTCATATAGGTAATACACCCTCTTCACATCAAATGGCAAAGTTTCGCCATTCTGCACCACGGTCAGGTTTCCCTTGCGGTCGCTATGGTGCTTATCCAGCTCCACCATTGAGCAGTCGAACACACTATATTTTGCCATTTTTCTTTAGTTTTAAGAATTCATCGTAATCACGGATATAGTCCTCCGCAGAATACTTTACAGAACCAAACTCCAGAGCAAACGAGTTGGTAGAGAAATTCTCCATCGTTCGCCACAAACCAGCAGGGATATACAGACCATAGTAAGAACGGTTCAGTTCAAACTTCTTCTGTCGTTCACCGTCATCAACCACTACATCAAAGGCCCCCGAGAGAGCAATCACCACCTCTTGATTATCCTTAAATGCATGACCTCCTCGGTCTTCACCTCCGGGCACATCATAAATCCAATACGTCCGCTTTATCTCAAACGGAATATGGTTATTTTGCTCTGCAAAAGAGAGGTTCCCGCGAGCATCCAAGAACTTGGGAAGTTCGATTATTCTAACGTCTTCGACTGTTGCCATAGTTATTTCCTAAATGTGTCAGAATTAACCGATTCCTTCAGTTCGTCAATCACACGCAACAGGTATTGACCATACTGGTTCTTAAGCATCGGTTTAGCCAGTTCACACATTTTCTCTTCCGTTATCCAACCATTGCGGTAAGCGATACCTTCCAGGCATGCAATCTTCAGTCCCTGACGTTTCTCTATTACCTCAACAAACGTTGAAGCCTCACTGAGCGAATCGTGCGTACCAGTATCCAGCCAGGCGAATCCACGACCCAGAGTCTGCACTTTCAGCTCTCCATCTTTCAAGAATTCCTGATTCACGGTAGTAATCTCCAATTCGCCACGGGCTGAGGGCTTGATATGCTTCGCTACATCTACGACCTTATTGGGATAGAAGTAAAGACCTACCACAGCATAATTTGACTTGGGATTAGCAGGCTTCTCCTCAATCGAGAGGCAATTACCCTCCTTATCGAATTCCGCAACGCCATAGCGTTCAGGATCGTGAACCCAGTAGCCAAAGACAGTGGCCTTCTTATTCACCTCTGCATCCTCCACAGCTTTTTTCAGTAGATAGGTAAATCCTGCTCCGTGAAAGATGTTATCACCAAGTACCAGACAGGCACTATCATCACCAATGAATTTCTCGCCAATAATAAATGCCTGTGCAAGTCCATCAGGTGAGGGTTGCTCTGCATATTCAAAGTGAACACCATAGTCAGAACCATCACCCAAGAGACGCTTGAATCCTGGCAAATCGTATGGTGTAGAGATAATCAGGATATCTCTAATGCCTGCAAGCATTAGCGCACTGATAGGATAATACACCATCGGTTTATCATAAATCGGGAGCAATTGCTTGCTCACACCCTTGGTGATAGGGTAAAGTCTGGTACCGGAACCTCCGGCGAGTACTATGCCTTTCATATACTTATAATTTTTGTTATTACTTTTTTTAAAGCTATCTTTCAGTAACAATCACCCAAAACGTCTTGAAGATTAAGTCAAGGTCATAGAAGAAGTTATGCTTCTCCACATAATCCAAGTACAACTTGATTTTCTCCTGCTTAATGACTTCAATATAGTATTTCTAAGAATCCTCTGCCTTCTCCATCAATTCATTCTCATTGCGGAACTTTATGATGGCAAGGTCAGTAATGCCTGGGCGTACATCTAACACATGCATCTGCTCAGGCGTCCAATAGTCCACATAATGGCGCACCTCTGGACGCGGGCCAACCAGAGACATATCACCAATGAATACGTTAATAGGTTGAGTCAGTTCATCCAACTTGAACTTCCTTATCCAATACCCAGATTTTGTAACACGGGGATCTCGCCCACCAATGGTTACCTGACTCCCCTTGTCAGTTCCTACTCTCATAGAGCGGATCTTAAAGATACGGAAATCCTTATTATCCCGCCCCACACGCGCCTGCCTATAAAACACCGGCCCATTTCTATCCAGCTTTATCCAAATAGCAAGGATTAAGAATAGCGGACTTAAAACTATGAGTCCAAGCCTACTTGCACAACTATATCAAACAAACGTTTCATCAATTATTTACAATCCAAAACTACAGCGCCATACGATAGCCCAACGCCAAAACCTGCAAGAACAACATTTCCATGTAACTTTTCTTCTTTCTTCGCTTCACAAAGAGCAATAGGTATAGTCGAAGACACGGTATTACCCACGGTCTCCATATAGACATAGAACTTGTCTTTATCTATCTCCATCAGTTTGCGAAGATAGTTTATCATATACTTATTGGCCTGATGAAACACATACAGGTCAACATCATTCGAAGTAAGATTGTTCTTCTGAAGCGTTTCTTCTATCATTGGCGGTACGACATCTGACGTAAAATCAAAGATAGCCTTGCCATCCATAAAGAGGTGGTCACTTGATAATGGATTTCCATTTTCATCTTCATGGAAATCATTCAACCGCTCATAATGACGCATTGCACCTGTCTTGTGAATGAGCCTATCATATCCACTACCATCCGTACCAAGAACAAACTCCCCGATTCTTGCAAAGCCTTCCTTAGAAATCAACGAGGCAGAAGCACCATCACCAAAAATAGTACGGTTACCTTTGTCTTTAGGGTGAATATGCTTATTATACGTTTCCGCTGTTAGAAGAAGAATATTTTTGGCTATGCCCGAAACAATCAGGCTCTTTGCCATAGACAATCCATACTCATAACCAGAGCAGCCCAAATTAAAGTCAAATGCCCCACACTTGGTTGACAAGCCCAATTTATGCTGAATTATGCAAGAAGTACTAGGCAGAAAATAGTCAGGGCTCTGAGTACAAAGAAGCACAAAGTCTATTGTACTCTTGTCAATACCGTTCTCGACAATAAGCTTCTCTGCAGCTTTGAAAGCCATATCTCCTGCAGTTTCATCGTCTGCAGCAATATGTCTTTCGTTTATGCCAACTTTCTTTGCAATTTTATCTACGCTCCACTCGGGAAACTCTTCCACCAGCTGTTCGTTTGTGACAACTTTCTCTGGCAGATAATATGCTATCGCTTTAATATATGCTTCCATAACCCTACTTCACAGAATAGCCGCCATCAATCAACAACTGCGTACCTGTCATCCATACAGTCGCATCTGACAGCAAATAAACAATTGAATATGCAATCTCTTCTGGCTTACCGTAACGTCCTAATGGATAGTTCCTAGCGTCCTCTTCCAAAAGTTCTTTAGACAAAGCGGTACCAGAGGTCAGAGGAGTCTCAATCATACCAGGATGAATAGTATTCACACGGATTCCACGAGGGGCTAGTTCAATAGCCAAAGCCTTAGTGTATCCGAGAATAGCTGATTTTGTAGCTCCATAGAGCGAACCTCCTGCTAATCCGCAATAGACACCCGACATGGACGATGTGAATACAATTGATGCCCCCTTATTAAGTTTCTTTTGTGAAATCAATTGCTGAACCAAGTTGATATGTGAAAAAGTATTGATTTTAAAAATACGCTCCATGTCTTTCGGTTCACTGAATTTTGCAAGTAATGATAGTACAATGCCTGCATTGCTTGCAACGCCATCCAACTTGGGCAATGTGGCAACCATCTCAATAAGACTATCAAGATTAGTTAAGTCCAATGCTCTATACTCAACGTCATTGTGCAGGATTAGTTCTTTTGTTTCTTGTAGACCTTTCTCATTGAGGTCAACAAGAACCACCTTTGCCCCCATTTCTGCACATTGTATGGCAGTTGCTCTTCCTATGCCGGAAGCGGCACCTGTCACCATTACAGTCTTGCCTTCTAATGAGAACGGATTCTTACTCATTGGGCAGCAACAATTACATTGAACAAGTCCTCTACGGTATCACACTTCTTCATATCATCAAATGTGATTTTCTTACCATATTTTTTCTCCGTCATGTTCAGAACTGCTAATGCTATAAGGGAATCCCACTCATCCAAATCGTGGAAAGATGTTGTAGCGGTGATTTCACTAGCGTCTGTGTCTTCAAACTGGTCTGCAAAATTTGCAACAAATTCTTTTAATTCCATAATCGATAATATTTAAAATTTATCCAATTTTTGTTAATAAAACACTCTCTGTCATATACTTGCCAGGTTTTTTAATGCTTTTGGCCACAATGCAACCAATACCAACCCAAACATCATCTGCAATTTTAACATGATCTGCCACACATACACTTAAACCTATAAATGTCCTTGATCCTATCTCACAAAAGCCTGCCATGTGATCGAGACCTGATAAATATGTATGCTTATGGACAATACTATTATGTCCGACCATATTATTTCTATGAATGAAAACATTGTCTTCAATCACTGTTTCATCATCAATAATAGCATTACGTCCTACATATATTCCTTCTCCCAAAACGACATCTCTTCCTAATTCTGCTGTAGGATCAATTATATTCGCAAAAGGCACTTTACCTTTAAGTTTGTTGTAAAACAATTCTCTTAAATCAAATCTTGTATAACCGACTGCAATAAAAATACAGTCAAATACACCCTCTTGATATAGTTTTACTGCATCATCTACTTTGCCTAGCACAGGATAACCATTAATAATATTACCTGTAGGTTCTATTTCATCAAAAAAACCCACAAATTCAAATTCTCCTGTACGTTTTGCAAAGCCAATTATTTGATCTGCGAACTCCTTTGTACCTATTAGTGTTAATTTTTTCATAAGAATAAATCTTTATGGATATTTCAGTTTATCTTTATTCTAACTATGTTCATTGCTAATCCACAAGCATTAACGGCTTCTTCTGCCGTATCTCCTTGTGCAATCACAAACCCTATACGGTCATTACTACATTGAATGAGTGTTGACTCTTCGCCTACCTCTTTCGTAAATGTTATCTGTTTAACTCCAGGAATCTGTTTTGCAATTTCCACATTTTCTATGGCTTTAATCACGCCAAATGGCACTTCAAAGTATCGAATAGCTGAACCGCAATGTAACGTGGGTGTAATATCAGGTTCTTCTCCCAAGGCTACTTTTATGGTAGAGCCCACCATATCAATGCCAGTGCTCAGGGGTACAAGATGGGTAGTTATATTATCTCCACCCATTCTGGCACCTAACTCTATCATTTTGGGACCTTGTTTTGTGATTTTCATCTCCACATGGGCTGGGCCTTTGTCAATACCTATAGCAAGACAAGCCATTGTCGCAACTTGACGTATAGCTTCTTGTGTTTCTTCTGGCAAGCGAGAAGGTTGAGTATGCCCCATTTCTACAAAGTGCGGAGCCTCTGTAGTAATCTTGTCAGTAATCTGAAGAATGTTCACTTTTCCATTCACCACCATCACCTCAACAGAGACTTCGGGTCCAACCAAATACTCCTCAATAATTACCTTCCCGTGACGGCTGCAAGAGTAAGCGTACTCATAATTATCTAACAGTTCTTGAAAAGTATACACTTTTGCAACTCCATGACTACCTGCATTGTCCGTAGGTTTGATGATACAAGGGAATGTCAAATCAATCTCGTGAGCTTTCAATTCTTCCAACGAATCCACCACAAAGAACCAAGGGGAAGGCACATTATGTTTCTTGAACGCCTTAATCATATCGTACTTGTCAGTGGCTTTTACTGCTGTCTCATAGCTAATGCTATGTAATTGCAGTTTATCAGAAGCCTTGGCCACCCCCCTCATTGGCATATCTGTAGCCAGTGTCATAATACCATCCGGCTGGTAGTCCTCAGCGGCAGCCAGGACAGCATCCTCATCCATTGTGGAAGCATTGTAATACTTGTCTGCATAAGGGATACCCATAGCCTGCGGATTAAAATCCACCACTGCCACATGCAAACCCATTTCCTTAGCTTTCAGAATCGCTGGAAGTTGGAGCACTGAGGCTCCTACAATCATTAGTTTCTTCATTCTTATTTCTTATAGCTCTGCTCTGTGTTGATATTCTTACGTCCTAACACTGAAACAACGGTCTGCCAGATAATCTTAACATCCATCCAAAACGAAATATGATCTGCATAATAAGCATCCCAATGGAATTTCTCATCTTGGGTAATACTGTTGCGGTAATATGCTTGTGCATACCCCGTCACTCCTGGCTTCACTTCAAAACTTTTTTTGTATTCGTCTGAAAAGCCATCATATACTTCTTTCCCTTGGTACAGCTTCGGCCTTGGACCTATAAAACTCATATCCCCAAGTAAAATATTCAAGAATTGAGGCACTTCATCTAAAGATGTCTTACGCATAAAACGTCCAATAGGCGTGACACGAGGGTCATTATCGCTATTGTATGTAGAACCATCAGGATTCTTTAGATCCGGCGAATTAACATACATACTCCTCAGTTTGAACATCTTGAAGGGTTTATAATCTTTACCTGCGCGATTTGCATTATAAAACACTGGCCCCTTATCTGTCAGCCAGATAAAAGGTGCTAAAACTACAATCTCTAATAATACAAATGGGAACAATAATAAAGCTCCTACAATGTCAAAGACTCGTTTAATAATTGATTTATACATATTATATATCACTATTTACGTTTGCAGAATAGTTTATAAAGGCACCCAACTACACTCATTGCAATTAGGAACTTTTTAATAATCTATTCTGTATGAAACAAATATCCACTTACATACCACCAAAGCTGTTTCAAAACACTCTCTTGGTATATGTCTCATATCTCCATTTATATTTAAATAAACTTCGTATCACATGCCATCTACTTTTCCATATAGTCTCACCGGAATTGTATATATAGTCATCATCATATAGCGTACTTCTCATGATTTTTTCCATGTATGGGCTTTCTGTTGTAATATCCGTATTTTCGATTATTACGCCCAAATAATCAACACACATTGCCGTCATTGCGTCTGCGAATCTCCTAAAGTGATATCTATCGCAATATTCATAGAAAGATTTCCAATCAACATTGTTCTGCTCTTTCTTTAAGAACATAGCCCAATCTAGTATCTGTTTGAGGCGTAATCCTTCACTAAGGAAGTGAGCGCATGCATGATAAGTCAAGAACATAGCGTTCCACTGAACAGGAGGTTGTAATATTTCACTTTCCGGAAAAGTACGCCATTCTGTTACATGAAGCATTTTTTCTAATTCCTTCTGTAGTCGCTTACTTCTTTTTCCTTCGCGTGTGTGAACAAAATAGAGATGATTTTCAAAGAGTTCACCCTTATAGCTTATCTGAGAATGTTTGTACCACCCTTCATCAACAACTGCTCCTGTTTTTTTAGCTATATCATTGCCTAGTTGATAATTTTCAAATAAATAGCAATCTATATCACCTGGACTACGATGGAAAGGATTAGGATATAACAATCCATTTGCCTGCCCTTTCATCAACATCACCTTACAACCTTCATCTATCCATTTCTGCGCAAGATCGTTCATCACCTCTATCTGGCGTCTATTACCTTGCTCAATCTGCATAACTTGGCCAATCCACTCCAATTTCTGCTGTTTAGAGAGTTCTCTAGTTGGCCCGTAAGGCGTCTCTTCCAAGCGCTCAATACCATCCAGTACGAATCCAAGAACACCTTGGTTACGAGCCATATCCCCAAGGCTCGACCACTTATCTGCTGGCAGCATTATAAAATCCGATAGATTTTCTTTATCAATCGAACTTGTATTAATACCTAAACGTAATAATGCAATTAATTGTTCCATTAGATATTCTCAATCACCTCCGCCATTTGTTTGGTTAAATATGGATAGTCGTATTCTTTGGCTGCCTCCCGTGCCCTCATGCATATAGCACTATATTCTGCTTCAGGCAAGTCAATAATAGTTCTTAATGCATTAGCATATGCCTCATCATTCTCCATATCATGACAGACCCCAATTTGATGTTGGACAATGGCAGAATACATAATATCAACATTACATACTATCGGTTTTCCTGCAGCCATGTATTGGAACATCTTGCTAGAACTTATACCATATTTCCCGAAGCCCTTTGTGTAATTTAAGATATTCAGATAACTTTGAGACAATACAAAAGGAACATATTTAGGATCAATCCACTTATCCTTGAATTTAACATTTTCTAGACCATGCTCTTTGCAGTATTGAATTAATGGTTCTCGGTCTTCACCGTTTCCATAAATCAGGAAAACCACATCTTCCCTATCTTTCAACAATTCAGCAGCCTTGATAAACTGCCCCACATTGTTTGCAAGGCGAACAGAGCCCAAATAAATAATCCTCTTCTTGTCAGATTTTAAATCAGGGTCATCTATCGAGTATTGATTAACCCATGTATCAAAGTCATTCAGGTCAACGCCATTGTTGATATAGTACATTTTGGATAAATCTACGGGACCTCCTTGCTCCTTATCCCATTTCTTATCCTTCATATACTCTATTCTGCCTTCAATAGAGAACACTGTAGCATCCGACTCTACATAGTTCTTCTTGGCACGCCAAAACAAGAACTTCATTATTGGATTCTTTGCGCTTACCAGCCCAAAATCCACAAAATCATCTGGCCACCAGTCTAGAATCTCAGTAATATACTTTATACCGTTTCTGTGGCAATAGCTCAGAATTGGATTTGTAAAGAGAGGAAATGTAGTCGCAACTATGATGTCTGGTTTTTCAAACTTTTTGATTAGTTTAACCAACCTGTAATGAAACTGTATGTCACTCCAAATACGACTTATTCCAGCAGTCTTATGATACATGCAAGACTTTATATGAACAAAATGCAAGTCATCATATTCTTTCTCTATGAATTCTTTCGTACGGCCCTCAATTAGGTCCAATTCCATATTATGCATTATGCTCGACCCGAATATAGTTACCCTATATCCCATCTTTTGGAGGTAGTGGGCAAACTTAATTGTTCTCAGGCGAGATTCGTATTGAGGCGGCATTGCATATTTATTAACAAGCCATATATTCTTATACATAGTTTCTAATTATTTTATTATTCTATTTTGTATAAAATTCCAGCAAAGCTCAAAAGTATATCCTATAAGTACGGAAGCTAAAACAGAGATAAAAAAGCCAACAATCCAACCTTTTGTGGTTGTAGTCTGAATCAAGCCATAAAAAGCCAATGTTCTGATAACCGCGAAATGAAAACAATAAATACCATAACTGTGTATACCAAACCACTTGAACGGTTTGAATACACCATAATGAAATAATCGTTTTAGTCTGTGACAGAATAAAAAAAGCCATGTAAAATCAAGCCCCGCAATTAAAGAGCTAGATAAGAAACGTTTATTCAATCCAAAAGCTTCAAATAACACATTAATTATTATTACTATCACAAAGAGAATTAACAGAACCTTCCAACTAACACCATTCTTCTCTTTTACAACATAGTAAGTAACAACGCCTAACATCCAAACAGGGAGCTGAATCAAGAAGAAAAAAGTATGGAAATACATCTCCCATGAAGGAATATCATCAATTTGAGTTGCGAACACATTATTAGATACAATGAGTGATAGTGAAGAGATTATTATCGAAAAGAATAATAAAATGGAACTTGTTTTTAAACTATAGGCATATCTTCTTAAAAAAGGGCACAAAAGATATAATATAACCAAATCCGAGATATACCACTCAACATGCATAATATTATCTGTCCACTGAGGCACGAACCCATTGATAAATAACACGTGAGTTAATAAGTCACCAACTGAATGTTGATGAATGGTTATGACAGGCAGTAAAAGGGCAAATAAAAGAGCAAGCCAGTAAATCGGTCCTATTCTAAAGAATCGTGTTTTATAAAAAGATTTATAATCTACGCTTCTTGGTTTGTCAAGCGCTTTCCATGTAAGAAATGCACTGGCGATAAAGAAAAACTGGGGGCACCTAGAGCCCGCTAAAGCAATTTTCCCTAGTATTACATTTGGGGGCATAAAATAGTGCGCCAAAATAACGCCTAACATAGCAACCCCTTTTAGAACATCAATGTACGATTCTCTTGTACTTTTCCCTTTAACTGCAAATCTATCTAACATCTTCTATAGATTTATTGGCCTTGTAATATTTTTGTATAACGGGTATTGCCATTTAATTGGTACATATTTCAAAAAGAACTTCAAAAAAATGCCCTTGAAATTTTCCCCTTTTACAAGAACCTTCTCTCTATCAAATGTAGCATTGGGAAGTACCTTTTGCAATTTCTTATATTCCTTAATATCAATTTTTCTTTTGATAATAAGATTAAGAAATTTAAAGGGGCTTTTCCATGTGCAATAGAAGTCTTTAAAATCAAAACTGCGTTCAGTGGCATTTTTTTCAAACTGCCAAGCACTTTCACCTTCTACAGTGATTTGGCGAAGCACCTTCAAATCCCATATAGTGAAACCCAGGGTAACACGGTAAGGAGCCTTTACGGCCATCTTACCATAGTACTCATTATGCTTATAGCATTTAGGTGCTTTTTCTGTTATGAACCGAAGGCATTCACCCTTTTCTAACAAGAACTGCTTAGTCGCCTTATTGATATACTCGGAATCTACCTTCTCACAAAGCATCAGATCATCAAATGCAATCATTGCATGAGTATAACCAAGCTCATCCAGTTTTCCTATTAACACAATAAGTCCATGACTCCAACTAATATCCTCTCCAAGAAGAATTGGTTTGAATCCATATTTGTCAAAGCTCTTATGATGAGAAGCCAAAAAACAATCAAACGGACAATCAGGCCAGAACCGTTGAAAAAGTTGTCCATATGCATCCCAAACATCTGAATACGGGTCACATGATAGTACAACGTATGCTATTTTATCCTTTTCTTCTTTCATTTATTTGAATATATTAATCAAATTAACTACCTGTAATAATTCTGTCTCAGAAATAACTGGTCCTATTGGCAAACTCAATTCTTCATCCGCAATCTTCTCTGTTATGGGCAAGGCCAACTGAGGCATATTCCACTCTTCCTTTGCATAGCATTCCTGCTTATGTGGAGCAATAGGATAATGACATACTGTGCCAACTCCATTCTGCTCCAGATAGTCATGTAATGCATCTCGCTTGCCATCAGCAACCAGAATCGGGAACAAGTGATAGGCGTTCTGCTCGTCAGGAAGCAAATCAGGAAGTGTAATCAAAGGATTATTGATATGCTCATAATAGTAATGAGCCACTTCTTTACGGTGTGCATTATCCTCAACCAAATACTTTAACTTCACGTCCAATACGGCTGCCTGAATCTCATCCAAACGACTGTTGCGACCTGTATATTTGAAGACATACTTCTTCTGAGAGCCATAGTTAGCCAAAGCACGTACAGCAGCTGCCAGTTCAGGATCATTAGTAGTAACTGCACCTCCATCACCAAGTGCACCAAGGTTCTTGCCAGGATAAAAACTGTGGCCAGCTGCATCTCCAATAGAACCGGTCACACGACCATCGGTATGCTTGCAACCATGAGCCTGGGCATTGTCCTCAACAAGCTTCAAATTGTATTTCTTGCACAGAGCGCCAATCTTATCTGTATAGGCATTGCGACCATAGAGATGAACAATGGCAATGGCCCTGGTCTTAGGAGTAATAGCGGCCTCAATGAGATCTTCATCTATCTCCAGCGTATTAAGTTTAGGCTCTACAAGAACAGGCCTTAAGCCATTCTCCGTGATAGCAAGAATGGTCGCAATGTAGGTGTTTGCAGGAACAATAACCTCATCACCAGGTTGCATTACACCCATCTCAATGTATGCACGGAATATCCAGATGAGCGCATCTAGACCATTCGCACAACCAATGGTATATTTGGTTCCAATAAACTTCGAGTAGTTCTCTTCGAACCGCTCGTTTTCTTTTCCCTGGAGATACCAACCTCCGTTTACTACACGGGTTACAGCCTCGTTAATCTCTGCCCCATGCAGAGCCGTTACGTCTTTCAGACTTAAAAAAGGTATATTCATAACTATCAACTTTCAATTATCAACTTTCAATTATCAACTTTCAACTATTAGAAGTTTACTTTTCTATAAAACCTAGCGGGATTGCCTAACCACAATTCACCAGCTGGGACATCCTTGGTTACAACAGAGCCTGCGGCAATAAAAGCCCCTTCACCAATAGTAATACCAGGAAGAATAACTGAGCCCGCCCCAATTGTTGCACCTTTACATACTCTCGTTTTCAACAACTTCCAATCCTTGTTCTTGGAACGCGGGTACATGTCGTTAGTGAATGTCACATTAGAGCCAATCATCACGTTATCCTCTAACGTAATACCATCCCATATCTGCACCCCACACTTAATAGTGACATTATTACCTATCACTACCTCGTTTTCTATTAAGCAATGTGAGCATATATTGCAATTCTCCCCTATTTGGCATTGGGGGAATACCACACAGAACTGCCATATATTGGTAGACTCTGGTATGCTGGCGTTTTTACAATCAGAAAGAGGATGAATCATATATCAAAAATTAATTATTTTATTACATCTTCTAAATATGTCTTCGCCACCTGGTACTCAGACAATTGAGTTGCTGTTTTTCTAGCTTTATCAGAGATTTCTTTCTTCTCCTTTGCGGAAAGTTGATTGATTTGATTAATAATACTTTTCAATTCCTCAACATCCCCGGGTTCGCACAAATAACCATTTACACCATTTTCAATTATTCCTTCCATTCCCTCTCGCTTTCCAGCGATAGTAATACATCCACGGGACATAGCTTCAAGATAAACCAACCCAAATACTTCTCCGGCACTAATAAGAATAAAGCATTCACTATCATCGTAGTATTTTACTATCTCATCTCTCGGTATACGTCCAGTAAAGACCACTTTTTCAGAAAGGTTATGAGCATTCACGTAGTCTACAGTTTCCTGGAAGGCAATATCTTTTGTTCCAACATAAGCCAACCTATAATCATTATCACCCATAGCTTTATGTATAGCCTCTACTGTTTCACGGGGGTATTTGCGTTTTATTGTTTGCCCAACAAAAAGAAATTTTGTGACTGGACCATCTTTAAACTCCCTTTCACAGGTGGCCTTTGTGTCAATATAAAACTGAGGAGTACCGGACCAACATACTAATGTATTAAAACTATTGCCAAAGGCTTCTTCAAAACGCTGTTTAATAGGGATTGACCGGAAACCAATTTTGTCAACACCAGACAGCACTTCCATAACATTATTGCCATAACAATTTTTTATTGGAGCAGCACTTAACTCGTGAAGAGACACACATGTTTTAGCATTGGGATATAACATCTTTAATGCTCCGATTATTTGGAACTGCGGATTATGGAAGTGACCAATAATAGTATCGGGAAAGAAGTTGTTGTCAGATAGTATCTGCTTTACTTGCTTTACTTGCTTTTTAATCTCCCCTTTGGAATAGGCTCCATGAGGAAAGTATTTGAAAATCGGAATACTATAAACAGGTATTCCCTCTTCGCTATACTCCACAATATTCATATTACGATCCATCTCAACATGATTACCGACATACCTATATGCGAGTTTGGGGAACATTCGGGCCAGATCTGTATAAATACGGGGGAACATCGAACGGTAGTGTATGACTAACACCTCATGCCCCATCTTTACCCATTCTCGGGCGAAATAGTGACAAACCTTCGTTCCTGGCCTTAATGGCGTAGGATACATTGTTGACATTAATAAAATTCTCATAATCTATTTAAGAATACGGTATATAAAAACACTTTTCTTAGGGAAAAGAAGCAAAAGAAAACCAAACAACAGATATCGCAATTCTAAAGAGTAAAAGAACATTTTTACAAAGTGTCTCTCCTTATAAAAACAGTTATTAAACCTGTTTATTTCTTCCTTATTATGTTGGACAACTATGTGCAATGCATTAGTTATACTAAACGCTCCATGATAGCATATAGAATGCCCAACCTTTAAATTCCATAAATTATTATTATCGACAAGTTCATAATTCCCCTCTGCAACTGAAAGGAGGTCATAAGCACGTTTCGGATTGGGAACGTTCGTTATAGAACCTGGTGTGCGAACTACTGTATATAATATTTGAGGAACAACGACAACGGACTGTGCTTCATATAACATCCGTGGTGTAAATTCAGCATCTTCATGAAACATGCCGGGCACAAATCGCAAACGCCTTTCATTAAGGAAATTTCGCTTTAATACAAAGAAAACACCGCAATCCTCCCATTTGCGTTCTATTAAAACATCTTTCCCTGTTTTAACTGATGTAGATATTTTATTCCTTACTCTATCAACACCTTCAGTAATAGCATAAATAGGGATTACATCCGGCTTTGAATCCATTGCCTTACATAAAGCATCAACGGCATTATCAGAAATCACATCATCTGCATCAACGAACCATACATAATCGCCAATTGCGGCATCTATACCATTGTTCCTCGCCATCGAAAGCCCTTGGTTTGGTTGCGTCAAAACTTTGATACGATTATCACGGTTCTTATATTCTTCAAGTATAACTGAAGATTCATCCGTTGAGCCATCATTAACGGCCAGAATCTCGTATTCGTCTGAATAAGCCCCTTTGTATGATACAAGAGCTTCTAAAGCTTTGCGCAAATATGGCTCTTTATTATATACGGTAAGTATAATTGATAATTTCATCTATAATAAATTCTAGTAATGATTATTTAACTAAACTCACAATCCAAGCGCATCCAACAAGTGATACTCGTGTATTGCCGATGTTGAATACGGTTTGGAAAAAATGAAACATATAACAAAAACATACATATATGTAAAAGCATATTGCCCATATCTTTTCACATTGAAGTCTGAGAATAACGACATAAGAGATTTAATAAGGATAAGATAGTATGGTATCTGCAAATAATAACTAATTCTATGTACAATAATACCACCAACTAACATATTCAAAATAAAATATACTAAAAGCAATGAAGATAATAATTGAAAACCTTTATTATCCTTTTCAGGATGTATTAATAATGCAATAATGTAGCAAAAATCTATTTCCAACAACTTCAGAAGACCAAAGTTTGATTCACTAACACTGGTCTCGGTATAGACGCCATAGTTTGCTAAAGACAAATCTTGTTCACTTACATCTGAGATGAATAAAGAAAAGAGTCCATCAAAAGAAGAAGAAAGAGTATATCCAGAGAAATGCAAAATATTGACAACAACAAAAATCACAAGTAGCACAACTCTCTTTCCGATAAAAATATTCGTAAACAAATACCATAATGGCACCACTAGAAGAAATACTACACTTTTATGGAAGAAAAAGGACAAACCTACTAATAGTACATAATAATAGTACTTCTTTTCAAGTAGAAAATGAAGAGAGTAAATAAAAACAGCAATAGCAACACCTTGACGCAATGCGCCCATGAGAACAATAGGAAGCCAGAAACCAAGCAAACAGATTAATGATCCAAGATCGCGATAAGGAACGCCTAGTTTTTTTATACCCATAACAACCAATATTGACTCTATCGTAAATAGAAACAACTGAAATAAATAGTAGTTGGCTCCTATCTTTTTAAAAAACCATAATATATATAAAAAGCCAACTTCAAAATGTGAAGCCACACTGGAACCAAGATTAGTATTAGGATTGATATGAGCATAGACATATTGATAATCTTGCGTATCGGGAACGTCAATATATGACAACCCCCAATACATGATTACTACGAATAGAGAAATGAAGAGATACGATTTCTCTTTGATTCCCTTGTTAAACAGTATCAATAATAGTAAAGACAGAGAAAATAGAGTATATAGAATCATTTTATTAATTATTTATCTTTATCTTGGCTTCTAAAAAATTTGTTAATGAAATATCATTACTCTTGTCAAACTCGTTTAAGAAAGAACCATATGATTCCATAATCTTTCCTTCATTAAACTTTATGTGAGTATTTACGCTCAACAATAATCGATATTGGTCTATTGAAAAGGAACAATTTGAAAACGTAATGTAATCTGTTCCAGATACTGTACCATCCTCTTTTCGCAGTTCTATACAATATAGCCCTCGATGAATATTTGTTTTTGCTTGTTTAAATAACCACTTACAATTATCAAATATTATTGGTCTACAATTATATACAATGTTTCTTATTGATACATCCTCATCCCCTTTTATGAAAGAAGAGTTTCTAATAATGAGCGGTTCTTTGATCAAATAACTCAATTGGTTTGAATAAAGATTACGGGCTTCATTATAACAGCTTTGTACAACACAATCTTCAACAATAACGGTATCATCAAATGGATTTCTTACAGAAGAGCAACCGTACAGTTTTCTTATAACATTGGAAGAATTATAAGCGCCACAAGGATTAGTACAATGAGAAAACACATATTCATAAGGACGCCCCGTTGCTTCTACGAATAACTCATTCATCGTAACATATCCCCCTACTCCTTCCCAACTACAATTCTTATACTCTGCATATGGTACATCGCCATATGTTGTGACAACAGGAACGCTATGACTAGCATAGAACGTGCAAGAATTGAAGAAAACCTTAAAATCCAATAGCTCCTCTGGAGTATGATTTCTTAAACCTGCGGCCTTAATACAAGCGGCACTTCCATAAGTATTATAAAGATCTCTGCTATTCCCACAATTAACGAACTTACAATCATTGAAAGATAGCGAACCCCGAAAAGCGTGTGTATAAAAACCATGTTCACCACACCCATCTATACAAAGATTATTAAAAGAAACATTTTCTATATCGCTGGTACAAATAGCACAATCCACGGCGTCAATCAGTTTAATATTATCTATACTACCCTCTCTACATCTAGTAATACTGACCAAACACTCGCTGCCAAGTACAGGGCTTTCATTACGACTTGACGCTCTTCCATTTATAATAACATTAGATATACGCGCCTTTTCATCATTGATATCTAATAGACCATAAACACTCTTCAAATTGACAGGAATCACTCCTTTGGGAAGCGGGATAATATCATCCTCAACGCGTAAGAAGTCAATGCTAACCAATTCGGAAGAAGCGAAATTTATACCATGGCCTGAACTTCTCACTTTGTCATAAACAAAATATCTTCCTTTCTTAAAAATAACGTCTGCTTCTAAAGAATGTAAGGTTATAAAATTATTTATAGCCAATGACTGGCAGTGTATTGAATCTTCTGACTGAATTCCTGTCCATTTAAATCCAACTAACTTATTGCTCCATGAACCAGTCAATGTTATACCTTTACTATGTCTTGCTACATATCCATAGGTACCATTTTTTTCATATCCACGGTAGGCTGAAACGCCTGGAGAGAAAATTTCTCTGTTAGAAGATATTATTCTTGTTTTATTACCTATAATACATCCATTTGAGAAGCACCCGCCCTTAAAAAACAAGATACAGTTTTCGGGTATCGATATAGTTCTCCCCAAAAAATCTATATTTGTTTTTACTACTATTATGCTATTAGGACAATCCTCAATACCATCAAGGTCTTTTGCTGCAGAACAATATAATACATTTAGGCCGTATTCTTTTATTAGCTGCTTAACTGTTCTATTAGTCATAATAGAGTTGTTCAAAGCTTGTTCGCATGCTTTGTCAACAAGTGTGGGCCTATCATTAAAAGCAATTGGACCAGTACTTGTAATAAATGATATTAAGATTGCTAAGAAACAAGACATAACACTTCTTCATTAACCTTCTCAAATGGTCGGCAGAAGGTCTTTTATGAAATTTTTAATTCGGATTGAGGAATGGCCATCATGAAACTTATTAATGAAAATATGAATCGACTTCCTTTTTTCCGAATAAGAATCCACACCTAGCAATGCCTCACTTAAAGCATTTAATAACTCATCAAATGTATAACAGATATTACCGCCACACATCATCTGTATAGGATCATAAGAAAAACCTCGATTGTCTGTATAATGCTGATAGTCATAGAAATAATAAACAATCGGGCAATCCCGATGCATATAGTCAAAACATGTTGACGTGTAATCAGTTATTAATATATCTGAACATGTAAGGACTTCATATAATGAACGATTATCAATTATTTCATAATATGAAAATACTCTCCGTTCTTCTTCCTCCTCTTTTACTATCAAATCTCTTGTTTGCCACGGGTGAAGCTTGGCAATAATAATAGCATTATTCTTCTTTAAGAGCTCATTTAAGCTCTTTTCTCCTTCATTTCCATTCAAACCCCAAATGTTATGCTTTATGACATAATCTTCGTTGTATAACTTAAGGTCTTTTCTTTCGTAATCTCTGAACGTTGGTGTATAACAAATAATCTTATCGAAAGTGAAACCAATTTTCTTAGCAATCTCGTCTCTTAAGGCTTCTTTGTTGTATTGCTCATAAAAGATATCGTTTCTAGGGAAACCAAGAGGACGCATTTTTGAATAACGTATAAGTGTATCAGATGCAATAATCCGAGAGCTAAGATCTGAAGTGGTTATATGATAATCATACATGCTATTAAGCCTTGAAACCTCGCTTACATACTGTCTATCGGTTAATGACTTTAAAGGATAATTATCATCTTTAAAAGATGTAAAATATCCTAAGCAAATAACGACTTGAGACGTTTTAGCATAAGTAAAGTCATAAAAAACAGAGTCAGTAAAACAAATTGACGCCTTCATAAAAGCTCTTAAAACAGAGAGTTTATCCTCCTTAATAAACTCAACTCCTCCTTTTCGTCCATTAATTAAAGAAGAAAATTTCTTTTCATATAAAGAAACGTTCTGATAATTACAACATACAACAGTCAATTTATAAGAGGAAAAATCCGGATCTTTTATGATACTATTAAACAAGCATAATGCATTATCTGATGCATAATTTATTACATCATAATTATCCACCTTACAATTCTCATGCGGAATAAATAGAATAGAATGGCTATCAACCTTTATAAAACGACGAATTGTTTTATAATATAATTTTGCAAGATCTTTTATACCTTTCCACATAACCTATAAAGACTGTTAGTGAGCACTTTATACTCTTTAAATTTAAAAATAACAGAAACCACCCAATAAACACAAACTCCAGCTACTAAACTCGTAACAACCTCTAAAAGCATACTTGAAAAAGGTAGAAGAGTTATTCCAAACACTACCAAGCCCATTATTAAGGATGCCAGTAATGAAGGTACAAACATTTTAACTTGCTTTATTAGAGATAATTCTGGACATAATCTGGCAGTAAAAAAAGAATTAATATATACAGAAATAAATGAATATACGACTCTTCCAATGCAAATAGCAACAACACCCCAATTCATAGAAATAACTAGAATTGTCAAAGAAATAACTCTTTTATATATTTCTAGTTTCAAAACCAAATCAGACCGTCCCTTTACCATTAAAAAATTGATATTCATTTTACATACTCCATCCCACATCCAATCAAGGCATAGAATCTGCAATATTAAAGTCATTCCTAACCACTTTTCCGTAAACAACAAAACAATCAACGGCTTTGATATAACAAAAAGACCAATCATTAATGGAAATATAATATAACAAGATAAGCGAATTAGCGAATCATATACGTTTATAAGCTCATTTTGATCATTTTGTTTTTCAGCCATTAATGGGAAAGATACACGTGTAATTATATTAGAAATATTCGTAGAAGGGAATCGAACAAGTTGGTCTGCTTTTACATAATAACCAAGTTCCGCATTTGTATATTTTTTTCCAATTATTAAAGTGTATATATTCTCATAAATAGTTCCAATTAATGAAGTCGCTAGTAGTTTTGAACCAAACCCAAATAATTGCTTAAAGGATTCTTTTGAAAAAATTAAAGACGGATGCCATGGCATTAGAATAACAAGCAGAGCTGTTTGACAGATAGAAAAAACTACCTGTTGAATTACTAAAGACCAGTATGAGAAACCTTTATAAGCACAATAAATACTTACCAATCCCGACAATATGGCCGAAACAGTAGATACAACAGCTTGTTTTTTAAAATCTATTCTAATAACAAGGATTGTTCTGTTTATTATCGAAAGAGATGATATAATGACTGTTAATCCAATTACTCGAGTCACCTTCACCAATGATGGCATGTCGTAAAATCTCGCGATAAGAGGAGCACCAAAAAAAAGGACTGCATATACAAGAATGGCAACCAGAAGATTATAATAAAAAACTGTTGAATAGTCTGCCTGTTTCCTATCTTTTTTTTGTATTAATGCATTAGAAAAGCCGCTGTCTATAAAAGTATTGGAAATAGCTAGAAAAATAGCTAACATTCCAATGACGGCAAAGTCCTCTGGAAACAATAATCTTGCTAACACAAGCTCTATGAGAAATCTGATGCCTTGCGTTGCAAATCGCTCAGTTGCGCTCCACACAAGCCCGCGTGATAATTGGCCACCTTTTTTCCCCATCAACTTGGTCTAAAATTTTATAGCCTGCTTAAATACTTCAAAGAAATCTTCAATATCCTTCACATCAATAGTACCCAATGCACAAAGACGGAATGTATTCGTTGTGCTAATCTTGCCAGGATAGATGGTGAAGCCTCTTTCATAGCAATAGTCATGCACCTTCTCGAAACTCCAGTTGGGATCATCGGGATACTTCACGGAAACAACTAAGCCAGACTGTATCTCATCTTTAATAACTTCCTTTAATCCCAGCTCTGCAATGCCCTTCTTGATAGCCTCAAAAACTCTGCGATGACGAGCAAACTTAGCCTCTTCACCAACTTCAAAATATTCCTTCAAAGCCTGAATAGTAGCATAGATGGTCTGTACAGGAGGAGTGAAATGCATCTCACCTGTTTTCTCAAAACACTCATACTGCATATAAAGGTTACAATAATAAGAACGTGTGGGATAGTTCTTTGAGGCCTCGATGATTGACCTGCGACCAATGACGAAGCTCAAACCCGACATGGCCATCAGGCCTTTCTGAGCAGAGGCCATACAGAAGTCCACATTATCCTTCACTATATCAAAGGGAACCATTCCGAGTGATGAAGTAGTATCGGAAATCATTATTGCACCATACTTATGCGCCAAAGCTCCAATCTCACGGATTGGATTCAACACACCTGTTCCCGTCTCATGATGGCAGCAATAAACTACAGCAACATCAGGATTCTCTTTCAGTGTCTTCTCTACATCAGCCAGATTAGGCTGCTCAAATACACTTGACTTCAAGTCAATGTGCGGGATATGATACATTTGGCATACCTCAACAGCACGACTATTATAAGCACCATTGTTAACAACCAGAATCTTCTTGCCTTCAGGAACTAAGGAGTTGATGCAGATATCAATATTGATAGTACCAGAGCCGCAGAACAATACGGATGTGAATTCCGGTTCGGGGGCATGAGCCACTTTGCACAAATCACTACGCAAGCCTTTCATCAAGCCTGCGAACTCTTTCTCACGAGGGCATATGTCAGGAACAACCTGAGCGTATTTGACAGTATCTGTTGTAGTTGCTGGTCCCGGGTTCAGCAAGACATTTCTTTTAATTGGTTCCATATTATTTCTTTAAGAAATCCATTAATGCTTCTTTGTTCTGAATAGGAGTTGTAGTAGGACGGCCCAAATCTTTGCGGTTGCCTTTCTTCACCTTGATTTCAAGTAAAGCGGGACTTGCAAAGCTGTTCACCTTAGCAAGAACGCTTTCCAGTTCAGCTTTGCTATCCACACTATAAGTGGCCTTGTAACCCACAGCTTTTGCCACAGCAGGCAAGTCAATCTTCAAACCAACTGTAGGCTGGCCACCCACAGAGTCGTGAGCACCATTATTAAACACTACATGAACATAATTCTTTGGGGACTTATTAGCCACAATAGCCATACTGCCCATATGCATAATGGCAGCACCATCTCCATCAAAGCACCATACTCTACGGTCGGGTTGTGCAAGGGCAATACCCAAAGCAATCTGAGAGGCGTGACCCATAGAGCCAACAGTCAGGAAGTCTCTTTCGTGCCCCTGGTTCATAGCAGCACGGTACTCAAAGAGCTCACGGCTAATCATACCTGTAGTAGAGACAATACAATCCTTCTCACCAAGGGCAGCAGCAACGGTTTGAATGGCTTCTTCACGGGTCATTGTGAGGTCATTCACTTCTACGTTCTGGAGCTTGTAGTCCTCAAAGGTATCCTTCTCTATCACCAATGCAAAGACCTCTTTGTTGGCAAGGGCTTTGGCCGCTTTCTCAATCTGTTTGGCAGCTTTGTCTTCCTCTTTGGAGAGAACTTCATAGTTCACACCCATCACATTCAACAGACCGGTAGTCACCTTGCCTTGCTTTACGTGTTGGGGTTCGTCGTGAACACCAGGACGGCCTCTCCAACCAATCAGAAGAAGTACAGGAATGTTATATACTTCCTGATCTGTAAGTGATGCAAGCGGGTTGATGATATTACCCTCACCACTGTTCTGCATATACACACAAGCGGGCTGGCCGGTTGCCAGATAGTGACCGGCAGCAAGACCAACGGCTGCACCTTCATTGGCGGCAATGATGTTGTGGGCCGCATCAAGATGGTCTGTAATGTAAGCACAGATGTTCTTCAGCAGACTGTCAGGCACACCGGCAAAGCAGTCAATACCTTTCTCTCTTAATGCCTCAATAAAAAACTCAGGTCTAATCATAGTTCTGCTCCTTTCCTTATTTCTTCTTGGTTCCAGGGATGAGGTTCAAGATCTGCTTGATAGGCATGCAGTATTCCTCGGAAGCCTCCAAGCAACGGGTGGTTTCAAGGATTCGTTCTGCACATTTCACCATAGCAGGATAAGCGGAACGCAACATGTGGTTAGCGTAAATCACAATGTTGATACCCCAACTTGCCAATTCCTCTTCTGTGAACTGAGCATAGGTAGTAGGAACAGCCACAATAGGAGTATGATTATCTACCTCACGGAAACGCCGGCAGAACTCCTTGATGTCCATACCGTCCTTGTTCTTAGAGTGGATCATGATGCCATCAGCACCAGCAGCCACATAAGCGTGACAACGCTCCAGAGCATCATCAACTGGCTTCCCTGCAATCAGGGACTCGCAACGAGAAATAATCATGAAATCACGGGTAACCTGTGCTTCCTTACCAGCTTTGATCTTAGCACAGAAACCTTCGATGGTGTCCTGAGTCTGAACAGCATCAGTTCCGAACAAGCTGTTCTGTTTCAGGCCAACTTTATCCTCAATGATAACGGCAGAAACACCAAGTCGCTCCAGTGTACGAACCGTGAAGACAAAATGTTCCGTCTTGCCACCAGTATCTCCATCATAGATAACGGGCTTGGTTGTAACTTCCAGAGAGTCATTCAGGTCGTGAAGACGAGTGGTCAAGTCAACGGCCTCAATATCAGGCTTACCTTTGCTGGTAGAGTCCGTCAATGAGCTTGCCCACATACCGTCAAACTCACGTACCTCATTACCTACCTCAACCTTGGTATGCTCAATGATAAGGCCAGTGAGACCACAGTGGCTCTCCATAATACGGACAATGGGTTTAGCCGTAATCAAGCGACGGAGGCTCTTCAAACGGGCCTGAGGAGTTGTGCCCAGAGATTCCAACTCTTCTGCAAGACCGCTGGAGGTAATACCTTTGGTATAAGGAATTTCAATTACTTTACCACCAAGGCTCTCCATCACTTTGAAGACCTCATCACGGATGTACTTATCCGGGCCTTCCAGCCAGTCATCTCCGTGGATGATGTAGTCTGGTTTGTACTTCACCAGATTGGGCACATAGCTCCAATCATCCTGAGGCACTACATCTGCCACACCTTGAATTGAACGAACAACTGTCTCACGCTGTTCGTATGTCAGGTAAGGAAGACGCTTGTGCGTTGCGATAGCCTTATCTGTGAACAATCCTATAATAACATCACCATATTTTGCACCTTCGTTGATGATGTTAATTAATCCGGGATGCATGATATCTGCAATCATGCCAAGGTAAACTTTCTTTGCCATTGCTATGGAATTTTTGTGATTATTCTATTTTGATATTATCTTCTGCAAATTTCAAATCCTGAGTGTCATCAATCTCGTACCACTGCAAACCATCTACCTTCTGCACATTCATAGGAGTGATACGTTGTGACACATCTAACAGCTGGAACTCATAGCCCAGTTTAGGTTTCTCATCTACTATCTTCTCATATTCTGAGCAGAGAATCTTGTAGAAGTCATTACTAATCTTATGGATACCCACCAGCTCACCTGATAGCGTAATTTCATCTTTATTGACAGAGCAGTTAATCAGCTCGCATTTCTCGTTCATCTGCACGTAATACTGATCCTGGAACTTGGTCACAGGAGTAATCAACATTGCAGAATCAAAGGGACATTCCAAAAGTGATGTGATAGCCAACTTCTCAAACACCAAGTCTGATTCAAGAAGGATGAAACTATCCTCCCCTATTGCCTCACGACAGTTCCAGAGGGTGTACATACTATTGGTTTCCGCAAATCGAGGGCTGAACACGCACTGTACTTGAGGGTATTTATCCATCAAGGCCTCATAGTGTTCCTTATGATAGCCCGTACCAATGATAATCTTCTCTATTCCGCAGTCAATGAGCGTTTCAATGCTACGGATAACCATAGGCTTCTCCTTATAAGGAATAAAGCCTTTGGGGATTAAATCTGTGAAATGGCCAAACCTGGTTCCCATACCTGCGGCCATAATTACTGCTGTTTTTATCATACTGTATAAAACCGTAATTCAAAAAAAGGGATCTGGATTATCAGGTTATTGAACCTTAAATTTATGAGAGAGAATATGATGTCCGATGTAAGATGTAAGACGTAAGACGCATTCAACGCATCCATTTCTCTCAACCCTATTATTTCTTTTCTATTTCTTCATTAATTCTCTTACAACGAGTGACAAGAATCTTAACTAATTCCTCACAGTCAGCATAAATGCAATTTTCTGTTTTAAAGAGTGGGCCAACGGAATCTTATTGAACTTTTCTTATGAGAGAATCCCGTTGGGCCTTCACTCCTTATATCTGGGTAGTCAGAGTGTGCGGATGCTCTAATCTACCCATGAAGCGGCTCCGCTTGCGCGTAAGAGCGGAAGCCGCTTATGTTAAAATGTTAACTTGTTAACTGTTAATTCGCTTGCCCGCAAGGGCAAGAGGGTTTAAGGAGTTTAAGACTCTAATGAGCTTTTATACCACTGGAAGAGTTTGGCAACGCCATCCTCTATCTCTACCTTGTGCGTCCAACCCAGAGAGTGCAACTTGCTCACGTCAATGAGCTTGCGCATAGTGCCATCAGGCTTGCTGGCATCAAAGGCTACTTCGCCCTCAAAGCCTACGGCCTTGACAACAAGCTGGGAGAGCTCACGGATGGTGAGTTCCTTGCCGGTGCCCACATTGATGTGGCAGTTGCGAATCTCGCCCAGGCTGGGGATATAGCCGCCACGACCGGTACTGTGGTTGCGGTCAACCACTCCGTCAGCAGCCACACCATAGTGCACGCTGGAGTATTTCTCTATACCTATGATGTCACTGAAGTCCACATTCAAGAGCACGTGCACACTGGCATCTGCCATATCTTCGCTCCACAGGAACTCGCGGAGGGGTGTGCCAGTACCCCAGAGGGTCACCTTATTATCTTCTATGCCGTACCAAGCCAGTATCTTACGGATGAGTGCCTCATCGCTATTGCCATCTATCACATAGCGCACCTGCTCACCGTTCTCCTTGATATTCGCACCCACGGGACGGATAGTGAGGTCTCGACGGAGCTTCTGCCAGTCAGCCTCGTGCAGCAGCTTGGCTAAATACACCTTGCGCATCATAGCGGGCATCACGTGACTGTTCTCCAGATGGAAGTTGTCATTAGGACCATAGAGGTTGGTGGGCATCACGGCAATGTAATTGGTGCCGTACTGCAGGTTGTAGCTCTCGCACATCTTCAGGCCGGCTATCTTGGCAATGGCATACTCCTCGTTGGTGTATTCCAGCGGGCTGGTCAGCAAGCAGTCCTCCTTCATAGGCTGCGGTGCGTTCTTGGGATAGATGCAGGTACTGCCCAGGAAGAGGAGTTTCTTCACGCCATGAGCATAGGCCTCACTGATGACGTTGCACTGTATTTTCATGTTCATCATGATGAAGTCAGCGCGATAGAGCATATTGGCCATGATGCCACCAACAAAGGCTGCCGCCAGCACCACTGCATCCGGTTTCTCCTCATCAAAGAACTTCTTGACAGCATACTGGTCTGTCAAGTCCAGTTCCTTGTGGCTGCGGCCAACAAGGTTGGTGTAACCACGAGACTTTAAATTATTCCATATCGCGGAACCGACTAGGCCGTTGTGACCGGCTACGTATATTTTACTTTCTTTATCTAACATTATTACTTCTTACTTTCTTTGGCGCAAAGAAAGAAGCAAAGAAACATCCACCCTCTAAGGCCTCCCCCTATATGGGGAGGATGCAACCGCTCCTCCTGTCGCTCTTACATTTCGGTAAGCTCGACCCATCAAAGGGTCGGCTTGGTTCTTTATTTAACAATACCTTTCTCCAAATACTCAGCTAAGTTGGTTCTCACTTTGGCGGCGGCTCCTTCGGCAGCTACCTTGGCAATGTCGTGTTCAACCATAATCTTCACCAACTCCTCGAAGCTGGTCTTGTTAGGGTTCCAGCCCAACTTAGCTTTTGCCTTAGTTGGATCGCCCCAGAGGTTAACGACATCGGTAGGACGATAGAAGTCCTCACTAACAGCTACAACAACCTTACCAATCAAGTTTTCAGGACCTTTGACAACAATGCCCTTTTCATTGATACCTTCGCCCTCGAACTTCAATTCAATACCTGCATGTTTGAAAGCAAGTTCCGTGAATTCACGAACAGAGTGCTGTACACCCGTAGCAATCACGAAGTCTTCAGGTTTGTCCTGCTGAAGAATGAGCCACATACATTCTACGTAATCCTTAGCATAACCCCAGTCACGCAGAGAGTCCATGTTACCGAGGTACAGACAATCCTGTACTCCCTGATAGATACGTGCTGCTGCAAGAGTAATCTTACGGGTCACAAAGGTCTCACCACGACGCTCTGACTCATGGTTGAACAAGATACCTGAGCAGCAATACATATTGTATGCCTCACGATATTCCTTCACAATCCAGAAACCATACTGTTTTGCCACTGCATAGGGGCTATAAGGATGGAACGGCGTGTTCTCGTTCTGAGGGACCTCCTCCACCTTACCATAAAGTTCAGATGTTGATGCCTGATAAATACGGCAGGTCTCAGTCATACCAAGCTGGCGAACTGCCTCCAAGATGCGCAGAACGCCAACGGCATCCACATCAGCAGTAAACTCCGGGGAGTCGAAGCTTACCTGTACATGGCTCTGAGCTGCCAAGTTATATATTTCATCGGGATGTACCTTACCAATTACGCCCAGTACACTCATAGAGTCGCCTAAGTCGGCATAGTGCAAATGGAAATGGGGTGTACCCTCCAAATGTGCAATACGCTCACGGAAGTCAACAGAACTTCTACGTATCGTTCCATGTACATCGTATCCTTTTTCTAAAAGAAATTCGGCCAGGTAACTTCCGTCCTGGCCTGTAATACCTGTAATCAGTGCTGTTTTCATAACTATACTTTGATTAATTGTTCTGGCAGGCAGTATCGAACTGCGAACTTACGTCCCACCTGTGCTGCCAGGGGCCTTTGTTTCTTACAGAAGGTTATCCTTCTCGATATCTTTGAAATATTTGTAAGTGCCGTGCTTCAGTTCGTCCGTGGCATCTTCGTCGCAGACGATGATGGCGTGGGGATGCTGCTGCAGGCAGCTGATAGTCCACATGTGGTTAACCGGCTCTTCGACACCATGACGGAGAGCACGAGCTTTGTTGTGGCCATTCACCATAATCATCACTTGCTTGGCATCCATGACAGTTCCAACACCTACAGTCAGAGCGGTCTTGGGTACCAGATTGACATCATTATTGAAGAAACGACTATTGGCAATCACTGTATCTGTGGTCAATGTCTTCTGCCGGGTACGGCTCTGCAAGCTAGAGCCTGGCTCGTTGAAGGCAATATGGCCATCGGGTCCAATGCCGCCCATGAACAGGTCGATGCCTCCTGCAGCCTCTATGGCTTTCTCGTAGTTCTCGCACTCTGCCTTTAGATTATTGGCATTGCCGTTTAGAATGTGTACGTTCTCTTTCTTGATGTCAATGTGACTAAAGAAGTTGTTCCACATGAAGCTATGGTAGCTCTCGGGATGATCTTCTGGGAGGTTCACATACTCGTCCATGTTGAACGTGATGACGTTCTGGAACGATACCTTACCAGCCTTGTTCAGGGCTATCAGCTCTCGATACATGCCCAGAGGGGAACTTCCGGTAGGACAGCCGAGCTTGAAGGGCTTGTCTGCCGTCGGCTTTGCTTCGTTAATACACTTGGCCACATAGTTTGCAGCCCATTTCGACATCTTTTCGTAGTCGGGTTCAATAATTAATCGCATATCTTTGCTTTTTTATGTTATTAATGTTTATTTTATCTCCGAAGGACCTGCCACTAAAAAGCTAAAACAGGGGGTTTCCAACGGAGTTTGTTTATAATGATTTCTCTTGATGTGCTTCAACCATCAGGTGCCTTTCGTTAACAAGTATATCATTAGCTTTTGTGACTTTGATACAGTCTTCACATATCGTTGTAAGGTATAATATATCGGAGTTACCTTCTTTAACCACATGAACTGCTCGTATCTCATTTTCTGCACATAGTCCAAGGCAGAAATTATTCCAACACTTAGCCTTCTCCAACATGTGGTCTTCCCACCTTTTTAAATCTTCAGGACTTCCAACGTCCTTTATCTGAATTTTAACGTATCCCATTAGTAGAAACAAGCAAATGTGTCACTGGAACTCTTTATATAAGCTTGATGCGCCGCATCAATGATTGTTCTTATCTCATTCTGCATTTCAGGTATAGATACCATCTCTAATTCATCTGCACTATCAGATGCCTTGAAACATATATCATCATGTCCCTGTACCTTCAGCGTCACCCAAAGGTCATCAGAGTCGTCAACAGAAATCAGGATTCTCTTATCCTTCACAATGCGTTCGTAACCCAATCGCATCGCTAGCTCATTATGGAATTTCTCAATGTTCATTGCATTTCGAATTGAAGAGAGAGAACAGGATTATCCAAGTTAGTAAGAGTACTCAGATAAGGACCTGCCCTCATTACAATTTATTATCAATATGCTACCTCACGGCAGTATGGGACTAGTTCTCTTTTGTGGTCAATCCGCGCCGGGATTAACTGAAGATGTGAGATATCATTGAATCAATACACAGGGGACTAGCTGTCTGCTAGCGGGGGTATAAAAACTCTTCTCCTGACGGGGATGCATATCATTATGATAATCAGACCGTTAGGGGTGATTTAACGTTTATTTGTATATAGAAAAAATGGGGACCAAGGGGAACCGGTTCCATTATTCCGTTGCAAAAGTACCAAATTTATTTGAGAGTACCAAACAAAAGGTATAAATTTCGCATATTTTTATTAATTTAAATGACTGATGACCTACTAAAAAACAATAAATCCCGCTGATCAGCGGGATTTATTGCGTTATGAGAGACCTAAGAGCGGCTTTAAATCGTCTTCCTTGTGGAGGATATAGGCGGTGGTACCTAAGAACGCCAGGAACAGGAAAATCAAGCACATCTGGGCGCGCTTGGGGCCTGTCTTTCTCACGGGAACCGTCGCACTCTGCAAGGTGGTGAAAGCGGGGGTTTCCTGCTGGACCTTCATCTCTGCCTGCTGCAACTGAGCCACCACCTGCTGGTAAATCTGCTGCTGCATCTGCATCTCGTTCTGAAGGTCAGCCTGCTTGGTCTGGGCACTCTGGGAACTGACATTGCGATGAGAGTCGGCATAAGCGGCATAGCGATTACGAGCCTGCTCATATTTTTCCCTGGCCTCAACAAATAGTTTCTGATTGTACTCGAGGTCGACACGGGCTTTTGAGGTCCGATAGTCGGTAATGAACTTCTGGAGGCGGGTTTTGACCGAGTCTGCCATGGTGGCGCAAATCAGGGGATCCTGATCCGTGACATTGATCGTAATGACCATGGTTTTCTTATCGACATCGCAGACGACATTCTTGTCAATGGCCTTGACGATGTCGGTCTGTTCCTTCGTAAGTCTGAAAGGATCGACCTTCTTATCATTGACCATTGAAGATTGATCATTGAACATTGAAAACACTGCCTTCTTGGCCTGAGACCACCACGGGGCTTTCTGCTCATTCATCAAGTAGTCGTAATAAGTGAAGGTCTTATTGTCTTCCTCACGCGTCACCTGGATTTCAAAGAGACTAGTCTTGAAATCGACCGAGTTCATCAGGTCGGGGTATAGGGTTGGGAACAGGGCTTCCGTGCTGTTGCCCAGTGCAGAACCAAGGTTTACTCCGAAGCTGCTAGCCAAAGAGGCAAGACCGCTTTTACTACCAGAGCCACCGGAAAGCTCTGGGCTCAGTTTGACGGTGCAACTGTAGTAGTTGGGGAGCGATATAGCGTATATCGCGGCTAGTATAAAGGCTACGGGGAGCACTTTATAATAGAGCTTCTTATGTTTGAGAAGATCTTTGAAGATTTTCCCAAAATCGATTGAAGATTCTTGCGTCCCTTCGGTAGCAAGCGACCTTTGGTCGAGCGCCTCTTCAAGCATCTCTTTATTTTCTAAATTATCATTCATAATCTTTATTTACTTGACTTTATTCAAAGTCGAGTTCTGTCACGACTCGACATAGCTTAAACAAGTTTAGCTCTGTTCTCGCTGCTCCATCACTTGAGCATATTGGCTATGCTGACGAACATGGTGGCGAGGGAGGCGGCGCTTGTGCCGATGGCGAGCCACTGTTGCAGATTGGCGCTATCCTTGGGACCCTTCGTGGGAACGATGACCTCACAGCCGGGCTCGATATCACCCTTCGAGGCCTTGGCTATCGTACCATTCTGGTAGAGGATATAGGTGTGCGACTTGCGTGCACGCTTGCCATAGCCACCTGCCTGCTCGATATAGTATTTGTAATTCTTCTTCTCCTTGAAAGCCACGGTATTGGGCTTCAGGATATCACCGGAGATCCTCACCGTACGGTTATAACGGGGGATGACCAGACGGTCGCCTTCCTGCAACTCGACATCTTCGTCGCAGCCGGGATTGGCCAATGCCTCATCAAGGTGGATACCGACCGTATAGGTGGTCTCAAGGGCCAACTGCTCCAGGCTCAGAGAGTCTTTTGTAGAAGCAGAGGCACTCTGGCGAGCCATCTTGATCATTTCATCCCGACGCGCTAACTCGTCCTCGTTCATCGTACGGATGAGTCGGGCACCACGGACATAGGCACCTGGCACGACACCGCCTGCAGCCTTGACCACATCACTGAGACGCTGGTTCTTCTGCTCGAGCGAATATCTGCCCTCGAAGGCTATCTCGCCCTCGACTCTCACCTGAATGGGATTCTGATAGACAGGGCTCTTGCGCACAGAGACCACATCGAAGGGCTCCAAGGTAAAGCTCTGGTCGCCATCGTACTCGAAGTTTGGCTTCAGCGAGAAACTGTAGGTCTTGGCCACTTCCATGGTGGAGGTCATGGCTTCGGGATCGCGCAAGCGACGGGTGACATCGACCTTGACGGTAGAGGCTGCATCCGTCAGGCCACCGGCCTGCAGAATCAGATCCTCGATGGTCATCTTCTCTGCATATTCATAGGTTCCCGGGAAAATGACCTCACCATTGATGGTCAGTGTACGGAGGTTCTGATGCTCAGCCAACGTGGGGATAAAGAGCACATCCTCGTTCTCCAACGGCATATCCGCTGCAGTGCCATCGAGGATGCCCTTCAGATCGACAGAAACCACCTCCTGCGTGCGATTGGGCTTCATACGACGGATCACAGCGCGCGCAACCATGGCCTCTTCCGTGATGCCATCGGCATTCTCTATCAGGGATCGGACACTGTTGACCTTCTCGCCCAGATTATACATGCCCGGACGATAGACGGCGCCCTTGACCTCGACCATATTCTCGAAACGGTCGATAATGGAATCGACTGTCACCGAGTCGCCATCGAACATCTTGAACTCGGGCATCTCGAACTCCTCGACATTGAAGACACTCTTCATGCGACCATTCTTACGGAGGACGCGCAAAGACTTCTTATAGGCATCGTTGGCAAAGCCGCCACTATATTTTAATAAGGTGGCCAGACTCTCATCCTTACGGAGCTCATAGGCCATCGGGCGCTTGACACGACCCGTGATATCGACGATACTCTCGTAAGTGCCTACCTGAATGACATCATTGTCCTGAAGGCGCACATTGCCTGCCAGACGGCCATTGAGGATGAACTCATAGACATCAACCACCGAGATCTGACGTCCCTGACGATAGACCTTGATATTACGCAGCGTACCCAGGTCGCTGATACCACCAGCCATGTAGAGGGCATGGAACACGGTGGCAAAGGCGCTGAGGGTATAAGTGCCCGGGGCCTTGACCTCACCCATCACATTGACCATGATGGTGCGGGTCTGACCGACCGTCACACGGATATCCGAGCTCTCATAATAGGTGCCCAGATGGCTGCGTACCTTCGACTGGGCAGCAGAGACTGACAGGCCTGCCACATGAATGGGACCATAATCGGGCACCGTGACATCGCCATCGGGAGACACCGTCAACTGCTCACTCTTCTGGGTGTCGCCATAGACATCGATGATGAGCTGGTCGCCAGGGCCTAGGACATAGTTCTGAGGCGTGGCAATGTTCATCTGAGGCTCAAAGGTGAGTGACTTGTTGTTGAAGATATCACGACCGAAGACTTTCTTGCCTGACGTTTCACCAAAATAGTCGGATACACCAGTCTGCAAGAAGGGCTGATCACCATAAAGCATGTTGTCGGGGACATTCTGCATCATCTGCTGCTGGGCTGCCTGCTGATCTACCTTTTCCGGTGCATTGTTCTGGCGCATTCTCGAGGCTTCTCCTATGGCTTTATCAGCCACGCCGCCCATGCTCGCCTTCTCCAACTGACTGGCGTATTTCTGACGCATCTTCTGGATCTGCTCAAGGGTAGCGCCCTTCTGCAAAAGCTTGGTGGCAATATCTGACTCTGGGGTGCCTTTCTTCTTCTCCTGTTGAACCATCTGGAGAATCTGAGTTTCAGTCATACTCTGACCATAGGCCATGGCCACCATGCCTAAGGTCATCACACATAACAAAAAGAATTTCTTCATGTTGAATATCGCTTGTTTTTACTTTTGGCTGCAAAATTACGACATATTTTCCGATTGACCAAATAAATTAATCATATTTTCATCGTTTCCTAAGGAAAAGGCCAAAAATGTTTGGAGATAAACAAAATAACCCTTACCTTTGCAGGCAATATGAACGAAAAGAACGAAGAGAAGGTTTGGTTCTCCATGGGCTGTACCTGTCCTCAGAAGGAACTCAGAGTCAGGGATGATGCCAGGAAGTATGGGCTGGAGGCCTTTGTGCCGCTAACCTACGAGGTGAAAACCAAGAAAGGCCAGAAATACAGGGCACTGGTGCCAGCCATGAGCAGACTGCTGTTTGTAAAGGGAACCTTGGAGGAGGTGAAGGACTATATCCAGCATGCCCACTATGTTGTGTATATCCAGAAATCGACCTTCTCAAACAAGGAAGACTATCTGACAGTGCCCAATAAGGCAATGGAGGATTTCATCGCTGTCACGGAGAACCATGAGGCGCATGTGACCTATTTCAGACCTGAGGAGATCTCGCTCCAGGAGGGGGACAAGATTCGCATCAAGGGGGGACTTTATGATGGGCGCGAGGGTATCATCATGCGGATTAAGGGGAGGAGGAACAAGCATCTTGTTGTGCAGATTCCGGGCATGTTGGTTGCAGCTGTGGAGTTGTCGCCGGAAATAGTGGAAGCCCCATCCCCCACCCTTAGTGAAGGACGATCGAAAGATGTCAATAAAGATAAGAAACTGTTGTTGGAGACAGCTCAGCGGTTGCTGTTTGAGATTCCGGACAAGTATCAGCAGGAGAATGAGTATTATCTGTTGCTGTCGGAGCTCAGGCGCTGCAGGGAGCGATTAAAATCGTTTAAGGGGTATACGCCAGCTAGTGAGGCGGAGTTGGCGTTGCCAATGTATCTGGCAGCTGTAAAGCTTGAGGAGGATGTTCCTCAAGCTGAAAAAAGGCTTCTTCAAGCGATTGCCCGTTTGAAAGAAACGAGTAAATTAAAAGCGCTTTGCAAAGAGCTTTTGGAGAAGACTAAAAGCTTATAATTTTTTAGGGCACAGCCCTAAAATGCCTCTCTCTTCAGCTCTTCAGAAAAGTAAAACGCTGCAAAAATTGCATTTTTTTATGTATTTTCTTCGTTAATTCGAAATTTTACAGTACTTTTGCATGCAGAACATTAAGTCTAACTCTAAGAAAAAGACGATTTATGAAAAAGAATTTTGTGATTTTGGCTGCTGTGGGCAGCGTGATGGGCTTGAGCGGATGCTCGGAGCAAGTGAATAACGATGTCATCCTGGAGGAGATTACCTGGGGGATTCCTGAGAATCAGGGGGTGCTCAGGGTTCAAACGCGTAGTGAGACGTCGCCTCAGGAGGGAATGGTGTATGTGTTTGACAGTAAGGGGACATGCGTCAAGGTGCTCAGCACTGATGAGGGTGGACAACTGGCCGCCACTCAACTGCCAGTTGGGACCTATAGCGCGTATGCCATCGGGGGTGATGACTTGAGTGCCTATACCCTACCCGACCTGGAGGGTGCTGCGGCTAGCAGCGTCATCAGCGTGGCTGAGGGAAAGGTGATGGGGGATCTGTTTATGAAGACAGCAACAGTCACCCTGACTGCAGGGAATGCCAGCAATCTGGCGCTGGAACTGGAACGGCAGGTGCTTCAGCTGAAGGAGGTGACCATCAAGCAGGTGCCTGCGGACGTGACGAAGGTGGAGGTGAGTATCTCGCCTTTGCATCAGGGGGTGATGTTGGATGGGACTCCCAGCGAAGGGCAGACGAGTCTGACACTGGCGTTATCAAAGCATGCTGATAACACGACTTGGGGTAATGGGACGAATCAGCCTTATTGTTTCCCCTCGGACGGAGAACCTACGATTACTGTGAGTTTCACCAGGACAAGTGGAGTGAAACGATACAGTTACCAGGCGAGTGAGGCTTTTGAGGCAAATCACCAAGTGGTGCTGGAAGGCACCTACTCCGAGGAGCAGGATGCGTTGTTAAGCGGCAGTCTGACTGCTAGGGCATGGGATGCTGAGAAGAGCATGCCGTTTGAGTTTAATGAAGAGAATCTGGTGACGGTACCAAAGGAAGAGCCCATAGCAGGGCAGACTTATAAGGGGTATTATGTTATAAGTGTGAATTCTACTAATAACACAGCAGTGCTGCTGAGTAAGACGCAATATAATAAGATTGATTCATCTGGAAAAATGGATCAAAAAGCTTCAGAAATTGAGAAGCCTACAGGAGAAGGCATCAGTTGTGGGGAATGGAGATTACCTACGGTAGATGAGTGTAGGAATTTCCTCGAGGATGAAAGTATTGAGGGGAAGCTATATAACATATTTTACTATTGCAATAATGAGAATAATCCCAATAGACTATCTGTATCAAAATCTTCTGACCTCATATCCTTTAATGGGCCATTTCCTATAAGATCTTATGATGATGAAACTCTTTATCGGCCTGTAATTGACATTACCTACTAAAAAGAAAAAATCCCGCTAGTCAGCGGGATTTTTTCTTTTATGAGAAACCTAACAGAGGCTTTAAATCATTTTCCAAGGAAAAGGCCAAATCACTTCGACAAGGCTATAATGAAGGTTGCAATGGACATGAGGGAACTGGTGATGGAGAACCAGATACTCGTGTTGGCTGAGATGAAGGCATTGCGGGCAACCACCTTCTTCTGCTCCACGTAGATCACATCGTTCTGCTGCAGATAATAGTAAGGCGAACTGATGATATTGGCATCATTGATGTCCAACTGGTGGAAATCCTTCTGGCCCTCGCTGTTCTCCCGAATCAGGAAAATCTTATCGCGCTCGGCATACAGGTTCAGATCACCTGCCTGAGCAATGGCCTCGAGGATCGAGACCTTCTCATTCTGTGTGGTGAAGACTCCCGGGCGATTCACACCACCAAGCACTGCGTACTTGTAATTCACCATCCGCACATGCACCACCACACTCTCCGACTCTGCCATAAAGGGCTGGATCCTGCCCTTGATGAGCTGCTCAGCCTCCGTCTTGCTCAAACCACCCAGATGCAGGGTTCCCAAGACGGGATACTCGATATTGCCTTCGTTGTCGACCAGATAATCATAGAGACCACCATGACCTGCCGTACCCGTGGCACCAGCTGCCCCGGCAGCACTGGCAGAAACGCCAGTAGCCCCCATCAGATTGAAAGGAATGGCCGCATCAGGCGTCATGGTAAACACTTGGATCTGCAGGATGTCCTTGGGCATAATCCTGGCATCGAACAGGGTCTTTGAGAGTGTCGGGTCTATCTGGTCCTTGTTTTCGAAATAAACGACCTTCTTTGTGCTGACACAGGAGGTCAGGAGTAAAAGGGACAGAAAAAGAACTTTTTTCATATTTCAAAAGATAAATCTTTTCGCTCGCTATTTCAAAAGGTTAAGCTTTTTTGCAAAAGCTTGACCTGCTTTGCGCTCGGAAGAGCTCAAGCAAGCTTGGCTCTTCTCTCGCTACTTCAGCAGGTTCATTACTGAAACCAGTAATGTAACTATAGTCGCCATGGAGGTGCCGATGGAACCTATGTTGGCTATGGTCTGCTGGGTGGTGGTGGTCTTCGTTGGAACGATGATCTCACAGCCGGGCTCTATCTTGGTGCCACCCTTGGCCTTGGAGACCGTACCATTCTGATAGAGGATATAGGTGCGGGACTTCTTGGCCCGGTTGCCATAGCCTCCGGCCTGGTTGACATACCACTTATAGTCCTTGCCTTCGCTGTAGGCCACGGTATTGGGATACATCACATTACCATTGATCTTCACGGTTCCTGTGTACTCAGGTACTACCAGACGATCACCTTCACGGAGGATGATGTCGTAATCGCTGCCCGGATGCTCAAGGGCCTTGTCGAGATGGATACCCACGTAATAGATGCTGTCAGTACGCGTGACCGTAGTGGTATCAAGTCCCTGGCCCATCTGCTGGCGGGCCATCTTCATCAGGTTATCAACGCGGAACTTCTCATCGTCGTTGAGGAGGCGCTCTACACGGGCTCCCCGAACATAAGCCTCCTGGGTGACACCACCTGCCGCCTTGATTGCCTCAGAGAGGCGCAGATTCTTGGTGGGCAGGGCATACTTACCCTCGAAGAGTACCTCGCCCATCACCTCGATGTTGCGCTGGGGCTGATAACCTGGACTCTTACGGACATAGACCTCATCGTAGGGCATCAGGGTAAAGCCGGGATTGGTTTCAACCTTGTAACCCTCCTTGATGGGGAAGCTATAGGAGTGGGCAATGGTGCGGTCAGAAGCCGTGGCACTGGGGTCATTGACCCGACGGGAGATATCCACACGGGCTGTGGAGGTGGCATCGGTAGGACCGCCTGCCTGGAGGATGAGATCCTCGATGGTCATGTCATCGGCATATTCGTAGGTGCCAGGGAACTGTACCTCGCCATGGATGGTGAGGGTACGCCGGCTCATGGCCTCAATGCGATAAGGGATGAAGAGCTCGTCCTCGTTCTCGAGAGGGATGTCAGCCACCATGCCCGACATGATGCCATCGACATCGACTGCCACAATCCTGCGGGTGCGATCAGGTTTCATGCGATGGAGGACTGCACGCGCCACGAAGGCATCCTCCGTGAGGCCGCCTGCACGCTCTATCAAAGTGCGTACCGTCGTACTGCCATCGAGATCGTAGTTACCGGGATGGAACACCCCGCCAGAGATGCTAACCGAATTCTCATAGCGCTTCTGAATGGAATCGACAATGAGCGAGTCGCCATCAGCGAGGTGGAAATTGGCCATCTCAAACTCCGTGATATTGTGAGCTGAATAATGATCGCCACTGGTGCGCTCGAGACGTACAGCCTTGGTATAAGCCTTGGAAGAGAAACCACCGGCATACTTGAGCAGGGTGGCTACCGACTCGTTCTTCTTCATCTCGTAGGCCATCGGGCGTTTGACATTACCCGTCACGTCGACAATACAGTCGTAAGGGCCTACGACAATGACATCGTTGTCCTGCAGACGTACATTACCCGTGAGACGACCATTGAGGATATAATCGTAGACATCGACCACCGAGAACTGACGTCCGCCACGATAGACCTTGATGTTACGCAGGGTACCTACCCCATTGACACCACCAGCCATGTAGAGGGCATGGAAGACCGAGGCAAAGGCCGAGAGGGTGTATGTACCGGGGACAGAAACCTCACCCATGACATTGACCGTGATAGTACGTGTCTGACCAACCGTCATCTGGATGCGTGAACTGCGATAGCGCTGTCCCAGCTGATCCTTGATCTTCTCGTTGGCCTGAGAGACCGTGAGACCGGCAATATGGATGGGACCAAAATCGTTGATGACAATCGTGCCATCGGGAGAAACCTCAAACTGATCGGACTTCTGTGAGGCACCATAGACATCGACGAACACCTTATCGCCAGGCCCCACGACATAACTCGTAGGGGTGGCTATGTTCATGGATGGCTCAAAGGATAGCGAACGCTTGTTGAAGATATCACGGCCGAACACCTTCTTGCCATTGACCAGGAGATTGACGGAATCCTTGATGAAGACATTGGGACGACGATCGAGATCAGAAGGTTCCTGTTCTTCGAAGCCTAGGGCATTATAGCCATTGGTGGAGGTATAGAGTGGGTTGCCCTCTTCATCGACACGGACTGCGCCATTGCTCTGGCGGAGGCGAGAGCCTGCGCTAGAGCCAGACATACTCGTTGAGCTAGTTGAGCTCGATGAACTCGATGAGCCGGACATCGCATTGCCGGCCTGTTTCTCGTATTGCTGGCGGACACGCTGAATCTGCTTCATATCCACGCCACGCTGCATGAGGTGGACAGCTATCTGAGACTGGGAAGTTCCAGCCTTCATCTCGCGCTGGATATACTGTAACACCTGTGTGTCGCTCATGCTCTGACCACTGGCCGTAAGCACCAATGACAGCAGCAGGACGATAGAACAAAGTATTCGTTTCATGTCTTGTTTCATATTTTGCGTGCAAAAGTACGAATAAATCCCGACACTACCAAGGATTTGCCTAAAAATTAATCCTTTCCTCCTCGATGACCAAGGGCCGATTCATCATGCGGGTGTTGATGCTCATCACATATTCGCCCACAAAACCGATGAACAGCAGTTCGACCGCATTGAGGAAGAAGAGTCCGATAATCAAGGGGGCGGAACCAGCCGAGAAGCGATCCCAGTAGAGGAGTTTGTAGACCAGATAGACCAGTGCCACCAGCAAGGACATCGCCGAGAGGAAGAGTCCTGCCAAGGTGACCAAATGGAGGCCGACCTTCGTATAGGAGGTGAAGCTGAGCATGGCTGCATCGAAGAGGGTGAAGAAATTGTTATGCGTCTTACCTGCCTTGCGCTTGGCCTGAGTGTACTCCAGCGTCACCCGCTTAAAGCCCAGTTCAGCGACAATCCCCCGCAGGAAAGGCGTGGGATCCTTCAGATTGCGCAACACCTCGATGAACGACTTGTCGTAGAGGCCAAAGCCCTGGAAGTGTTCAATCTGTTCCACGGAAGACATCTTCTTGATGAGCTTGTAATAACACGTACGGAGGAAGCGCATCATCGGGTTCTCCTGACTGGCCGTCTTGACACAGGAGACAATCTTGGCACCCTCCTCCCATTTCCCGACCATCTGCGGGATGACAGAGACCGGATTCTGGAAATCGCAGTCCATCTCAATCGTACAGTCGCCCGTGGTCTGGAGCATGCCATAATAGGGGCTGTTGAACTGACCGAAGTTCTTGGCATTGAAGATGGCTTTGATCCTCGGATTTCGGGCACAGAGTTCCCTGAGCAAGGGACGGGTATTATCCTTGGAATCATTGTCGATAAACACAAGTTCGTAATCGTAGTTGGGGAGGCTCTTGCCGAGTTCCTCTACAACCGCATTGGCGATGGGGACTACGTTTTCCTCCTCGTTGTAACAAGGAATCAGGATACTAATCTTTTTCATTTAAAGGACCAATATTTGTTGATGATAAAATTCAAGGGGATGGTTACCACCAGCACTAAGAGCTGGGCGATGTATTCGGAGATATGGAGCTGGTCGACATAGAGCCAGAGCAGGACGCTGGCCAGAAAGAGACCTGTACTGCCATAGGCTACGTAGGTCTTGAGGAGGGTCTTGACGGCACTGCGCGACTCACCATCGCCTTTCTTGAAGACATAGCGGTCGCTCCAGTAATAGGCATTGAGCACACTGACAGCAAAGGCAATGGCATTGGCCAAGAGGTAATGGAGGCCGATATAGATGCAGGCGGCATAGACCAAATAAGCAATAAGGGTGTTAGAAAGCCCAACTATTCCAAATTTGATAAACTGAGCGATCATAAGATCAAGCCTGCGGTTTGTTGGAGGTAACGCTGGGAGCCTGCGACTTCCAGGAACTCGTCGTTGATGGCGATACGCCGGATCTTGGGGTATGTCTTCAGAAGGCCGTTATTATAGGCATCGCTCAACACCTCGATAATGGCAGAGCCTATGCCTCCGGATTTCTGGTTTTCCTCGACGATGATAATCTGCCGGCGGTTTTCTGCCAGTTGGCAGAGGTACGCTTGATTCAGTGGTTTGATGACAGGAACTGTAAAGACGTCATAGTCCAAGTGCTTCGTTTCGACGCTCTCCATCACCCTCGCTAATATCGAGCCGCTTGTCAAGACGAGGGTCTCTGCCCCCTTGTCGAGGATGGGGAGAAGGTCACCTAGGTGGTAGTCCTGGATCTCCTGCGGATGGAAGACTTGTTCTCCGGCTTTGCCCAGACGGATATACATGGGACCCTGGTGGGTGACAGAGCACTTGACAAGCATCTTCGTCTCGACGGGGTCAGAGGGGCTGCACACCACCATATTAGGCAGGGATCGCAGCATGGCCACATCCTCGGTGGCCTGGTGAGAGACACCCTGGGAGCCATAGGCATAGCCTGCACCTACAGACACGATGCGGACATTGCTGTTGTAATAGACAATATCGTTGCGGATCTGTTCGATACAGCGCAAAGTGGGGAAATTACCGATGGAATAGCAATAGACTATCCAGCCGTTCATGGCCAGACCACCGGCAATGCCCGCCATGTTCTGTTCGCAGATGCCTACATTCAGGAACCGATCAGGGAAAGCCTCGGCAAAAGGCTCCACCACATGGAAGCCCAGATCGCCTACGAGCAGGAAGATGCGCTCATTCTGGCGCGCTTCCTCTACCAGTTGATTGATAAATGTCGTTCTCATGCCAGTTCCTCCAAAGCCTGTTTCAGTTGTTCATCGTTGGGATTGCGATAATGCCAGAGGAGTTCGCCCTCCATATAACTCACGCCCTTGCCCTTGATGGTATTGGCGATGATTACTGTAGGGAGCGGATCATTGGATTTAAAGAGGTCGATGGCTTGGGCTATTTCATCATAGTTGTGGCCGTCGATTTCGATGACATTCCAATTGAAGGCACGGAATTTGTCGGCTAAGGGGGAGAGGTCGCAGATGTCAGCGACATTGCCCAGACTCTGGATCTTGTTGTAATCGACAATCAGACAGAGGTGGCCAAGGTGCTGTTGGGCAGCAAACATAATCGCCTCCCAGCAAGAGCCCTCGTCGAGTTCACCATCGCCTGTGAGGACATAGGTATCGTAATCGAGCCCTTTCACCTTACCATTGAGGGCGATACCACAGGCTACCGGGAGTCCGTGACCCAGACTGCCCGAGGACATCTCCACACCATTCAGTTTGTGGCTAACATGAGAGAAATAGACTGTGCCGTCCTGACCGTAGTTGTTGCAGAGTTCCTCCTTGTCGAGGAAGCCATGGACAGCCAGGGCTGCGTAGAGGGAGGCACAACAGTGGCCCTTGCTCAAGAGGAAACGATCGCGATTGGGATCATCGACCGTCTGAGGCGTGATGCGCAGTTTGCCACCATATAAGACTGCCAGGATATCCGCCATGGACAGAGCACCACCAGAATGCGAGGATTTCGCATGGTGAGCCATGATGAGGGCCAAGCGCCGGATTTCCCTGGCATCAGATTCGTAGTGATTCATGTATTTATTTCGTATATAAGTTGACGTAATGATTGATGGTTTCCTGGAGGTGGGTCTCGAAAGAGGTGGTGTCCAGGGTATAGAGGTTCCGGGCGAGTTTATCCGTGTGACTGCCCATGAACATGCTCTGACCAAAGCGATAAGGGAGGGCTCCGAAATTCAGTTTGAAGGCCGGATTGACTTTATCCTTGATCATCGTGACCAGTTCCTTTAACGGCCGGGGATTATCCGCACAGACATTATAGATGCCGGATTTATCGTCGGTCTGTAAAGGAGAGACAATGGCCTTGGCACACTCGCCTACATAGAGATAGGGCAACAGTTGTTCGCCTGGCGTCAGGTCCATGGAATCCTTGGTACACATCGCCTTGATCAGGCTGGGGATGAGCCATCGGTCAGACTCTCCCGGGCCAAAGAGGGGGAACTCACGGAACCAATACCATTCGATGTGATTGATCTCGCAGAAGCACTTCAGCAGATCCTGACAGGCCAATTTAGAAGCCGCATAGGCAGTCTTGGGATTGACGGGGAAGTTTTCGTCGATCACCCCCTCGAAATCGCCATATTCCGACTGGGAGCCTATGCCGATGAACTTTTTCACGCCGCAGACGGCGGAAATATCCAATAGGTTCTGCTGGAAGGAAATGTTCTGGACTTGCTTCTGCCAGATCACCCTGTCAGCAGAGGAAACGCCGTCCCAGGCGAGGTTGAAAACGGCTTCCGGGTGGAAGGCTTTGAAGGTGCTCTGCCAATCATCGGTGACATTAACCCACTGGATCTGGAGGTCTGCCAAGCGGGAGATATCAGAAGTGCTTCGCTTTAAGCATAACAACTCGTGACCGTCGTTGATTAGTTGGCGGACTAAATAGCTTCCGATAAAGCCAGTAGAGCCGGTTACAAATACTTTCATTTATATAATATACATTACTTTTTTTCAGGGCGTTGCCCTGTGGGGGATACCCCCAAACCCCAATCTGTTCTTTTCTTCGGCGCGAAGAAAAGAACTAAAAGAAGCATCCACCCCCTCCAAGGCCTCCCCCTATATGGGGAGGATGCAACACGAAAAGTCGCAGAAACCGACGACTTTTCTCCGTTTTGGTATCGCGGGACACGCGATAAATTATTAATCATGGCTCGCCCCGAAGGGGCAAAGGCTCTGCGAGCCATACTAAAACCTTGACGTAGGGCGGTCTCTGCCCGGAGTCAATTACATCCCCTTGCCAAAGATTGGCGAGGGGCTTGGGGAGTGGTTAAAGCCCCTTCTTATGAAGAAGGGGTTGGGGTTGATGGAGGATTGCGAGGCTTAGCCTCGCATTGTGTCACAGATCTGTGACACACAGAGGGTGTAGACATCTTCGTGGGGGTAGCGTTTGTACCAATCGGCGGTGAGTTGGATGCACTGGGTGAGGTCGGTGTGGGGTTGCCAGTTGAGTCGGAAATGGGCCTTGGAGATGTCGAGCATCAGGAGGTTGGCCTCATGGAGGGCATTGGGATCAGAGACATCCTTGAGTGAGCCCTTTCCGTAGAATTGTGTGAGGAGGGTGGCCACCTGCCAGACCGGGGTGATACTCTCCGTGCGCGGGCCAAAGTTCCAGCCCTCACAGTATCTGGTGGGTTCCTGGAGCATCTTGCTCGCCAGAAGGAGATAGCCACTCAGCGGCTCCAGGACATGTTGCCAGGGGCGAATGGCCTTGGGACTTCTGATTTCAATCGGTCTGTCAGCCTCCAGGGCCCTGATGCAATCGGGGATGATGCGATCCTTGGCCCAGTCGCCACCACCAACCACATTACCTGCCCGACAGCTGGCAATGGCTACATGGTGGGATTTGCCGTAGTCCTTCGGGTTGAAGAAACTCCTGCGCCAGGAACTGATGGCAATCTCGGCCGCTCCCTTGGAGGAGCTGTAGGGATCATAGCCGCCCATGGGTTCGTTCTCGCGATAGCCCCAGATCTGTTCACGGTTCTCATAACACTTGTCAGTGGTAATCATGACCACCACTTTCACAGAATCTGTTATACGACAAGCCTCCATGATGTTGATGGAGCCCATGACATTGGTCTCGTAGGTCTCTACGGGAATCTCGTAGCTGAGTCGTACCAAGGGTTGGGCTGCGAGGTGGAAGACTATCTCAGGCTGGTACTCCTTGAAGATTTCCTTCATCTTCTCTCCGTCGCGAATATCAGCGCGGAGATCAGCCTTGATCTTCCGGCCAATGCCAGAGAGGACATAGTTGTCTTTCTCAGAATAGGGGTCCAGCCCTACCCCGATGACCTCGGCTCCCAATTCGTGGAGCCAGATGCTGAGCCAAGAGCCTTTGAAGCCCGTATGTCCTGTGACCAGGACACGCTTTCCTTTGAAAGCACCGTTGAAAACGTCAATCATAGTTATTTGATGAGTTCAGACACAGGCACCGAGCGATCCCACTTCTTCCAGGGCGCACGATCTTCCTGCAGGAGTTTGTCGAGGAGGTTCTTCTCGCGGATGTTATCCATGCACTGCCAGAAGCCCTCGTGGATATAAGACATCAGTTCACCTTCGCGTGCCAGGGACTCCAGGGGCTCGCGCTCAAAGATGGTCTCATCACCCTCGATGAGGTCGAATACCTCTGGTTGGAGGACCATATAGCCGGCATTGATGGGAGCACCGTCAGAGAGACTCTTCTCGCGGAAGGACTTGACTGCGCCTCCCTCGATGTCGAGGACCCCCTTGTCCTGTTTCATCTTCACAGCCGTGAGGGTGGCTTTCTTGCCATGAGACTGGTGGAAGGCCAGGAGTTTGTTGATATCGACATCGCAGACCCCATCGCCATAGGTCATGAAGAAAGGTTCATCGCCCACATAGCGCTGGATGCGTTTGATGCGACCGCCAGTCATGGTGTTATAGCCAGTGTCGACAATGGTGACACGCCAGGGGTCGAGATGACTCTCATGGATAGTCATCTCGTTCTTTCCATGTGTGAAGTCGAAGGTGACGTCGGAGTTGTGGAGGAAATAGTTGGCGAACCATTCCTTGATGTACTCTTGTTTGTAGCCGGCACAAATGATAAAGTCGTTGTGGCCGTAGAAGGCATATTCCTTCATGATATGCCAGAGGATGGGCATGCCTCCGATTTCGATCATCGGTTTTGGTTTGAAAACCGATTCCTCGGAAATGCGAGAGCCAAAGCCACCGGCGAGTAAAACTGTTTTCATTATATAATTGTTTATTTATTTTTCGAAGCGCTGGGAGTGGTTGCGGTGGATGAAGTAGTTGACGGAGTAGTCGAATGCCAGCCAAACCAGCACGTCGATGAGGAAGATCCAAGTGGAGGCGACGTGATGCCATACGCCTATCAGGGTGACGAGAACCATCAAAAGGGAGACAGAGACAATGATTCCCATGGTGAGATGAGGGCCGATGCCTGTGCGGAGGAGTTTATGATGGATGTGGTTCTTGTCGGGGAGGAAGGGATTCCTGTGGTTACGAATACGTGCCATGACCACCCGGACAATATCCAGCATCGGGACGAGCATCGTGGCCAAACCTATGATCAGCATCTCACGGGGGAAGGTACACCCTGCCCCACTGGCCATGTAGATAAAGAGGAAGCTGACCAGATAGCCCAAGGTCAGGGCCCCTGTGTCGCCCATGAAGATCTTCTTACCCGTGGTGGCATTGCCAAAGACATTGAAGATCCAGAAAGGCAGGAGGATGCCCAGCATGCCAAAGGCCACAATCATAAAGAGATGCTGGTTGCGTACGACCGCAGCCAGTCCCAAGGTGAGGAGTGCCACAAAACAGATGCCTGCCGCCAGACCATCGAGGCCATCGATGAGGTTGATGGCATTGGTGATGTAGACCACCATGAAGACCGTCAGAGGGATGCCTATCCAAGCCGGGAGCGTATGGATGAAGAAGAGTCCCGAGAGGTCGTGGATCCACAGGCCTGAGACCGGGAAGAGCAAGGCACAGACAATCTGCACCATGAACTTCGCCTGGTAAGAGACACCGATGAGATCGTCGACCACCCCTACGAGGTAGAGCATCATCAGACCTACGAAGAGGAGCAGAAAGCGCGTGACCACCAAGGCGAGGTTGTCGACCTGATAGGTATGCCCCAGCATCACCCAAAGGCCCATGACCAACGTGATGCTCATCAGGAGGATGGGCAAGAAGGTGATGCCCCCCAGCCGAGGTACCGGCATCTCGTGCATCTTGCGCTCATCGGGCATATCGAAGAGCCTCTTGCGATGACTGAGGATCAGCACACGCGGGATGAAGAGCCAGCCTAACAAGGCCGATAAGAGGAAAGGTACGAGGATCGTACTCATAGATCACGGTTTTTATTCTTGTAATAACTGATCACCACCTGGAGGATGAGCCAGAAGGACACATCGGTCACCAGGAGGATGGAGAGGTTCCACCCACCCCAGACGCCAACGGCATTGAACAGGATGAAGAAGACCGATACCAGAAGGATGGTGGCCAACACCTGCATGGGACTCATGCCACCCTGGATCAGGCGGTGGTGGATATGATTGTTGTCGCGCTGGAAGATATTACGATGGTTGACCATACGTGTGACAGCCACACGCAACACATCGAACATCGGGATGATGAGGGTGCCGAAGCACACCATGATAATTCCCTCGGGCAGAGACGTACCCCCCATGCGACTGAGGGCAATCACCACGAATGACAGCACATAGCCAATGACCAGACCACCCGTATCACCCAAATAGATATTCCGCCAGCCTATGCGCCGCTCCATCACATTGCGGTAGAAGAAGGGGATGAGCATGCCAATCATCGTGGCACAGATCATCAGCAGGATATACTCATGGACATAGAGTGCCAGGAAACCCAGGACCGCAAAGGCAATCATCGCCGTACCAGCCGCCAGCCCATCGACATCATCGAGCATGGTAATCGCATTGGAGATATAGATGATCGTAAAGATGGTCATCGGTATGCCAAACCACCAAGGCACCTCGAAGATGCCCAGGATGCCATGGAGATCATCGAGCCAGAGTCCTGAGAGCGGAATCAAGGCTGCTGCCAGGACCTCTATGACCAGACGAGAGGTGAGACTGACCCCCAGGAGGTCGTCCATCACCCCCAGGAGATACATCATCGTAAGACCTGCGATGCCAAACATATAGTAGACAAAGGTGTCACTGTCTTCGTAGGCTATCAGCGGGAGGATGTGGAACTTCACCAGACAGACCATCGTGGCCCCCACACTGATGACCAGGATGGGGAACAGAGACACCCCTCCCAGACGAGGGACACGCAGGCGCCCCTTGTCACGCGTCTCAGAAGGAACAACCAAGTCCTTCTTGACACTCACCACCAGGATGCGGGGAATGATGTAAGTGGCCAGCACCACCGAGAGCAACAGAGGAAGCAGGATAGTCAGGTACTGCATCTAGAGAAATTCAAAGAGTTTGTAGATATACCGCAGACTGAGCAGGAAACGATTGGTGACCACCCCATGATGCTTCATAATCTGGAGGTGCTCCTTCATGATGAGCGACCAAGCCCCATAGCCCGTGGTAGAAGCCCCACCCAGGCGCATCGTCACGAAATCCTTCTTGATATAACGTGCACGGATGCGATGAATGAAGAGCAGGCGCACCAGCATCTCGAAATCGGCTGCAATGCGATAAGTGGTATCAAAAGCCCCATACTGGTCGTAGACCGCCTTGCGACAATAGAACGAAGGATGAGCCGGCATCATGCCGAAGCGCATCATCCACCGCCGGAAGACCCCAGAGGAATAATAGCGCACACTCTTCTCCGGGTGGTCACTGCTGACATAGTGGATATCCGCATAGACCGCATCGACATACTCCCCCCCGAAGCCCTCTACGACAGACTCCAACACATCATTGGAGGTGAAGAAGTCATCGGAATTGAGGATGCCAATCACATCGCCCGTCGCCATCGCGAAGCCCTTGTTCATGGCATCATAGATGCCCTTGTCGGGTTCACTAATCCAGCGCATCCGTCCACCAAACCTCGGTTCGTATTCGCGGATGATATCGAGGGTGCCATCCTTCGAAGCCCCATCGATGACGATGTACTCGAAGTCCTGGAAGGTCTGCGAGAGGATACTCTCCATCGTATCGCGGAGGGTACGTTCGGAATAATAGGTAGCCGTTATGATGGTTATCTTCATCTGGACTGGTGGTTTTGCAGGACCTCATTGTAGAGTTGCAAGTATTCCTTATAACGGTCCTGACGGTTAAAGAGTCGGATGGCCCTTTCACGACAAGCCTGTCGCATGGCCTCACGCCCAGGCAGACTACAGATCTCCATGACAGCCTTGGCCAGCGCATTGACATCGCCCAGCGGCACTACCCTACCCGTGAGGTTGTCGACCACCTCCGGACAAGCCGAGGTGTCGTAGACAATCGAGGGTGTACCACAGGAAAGTGCCTCAGCCGTGGTCATGCCGAAGGACTCCACCTTAGAAGGGTTGACAAAGACATCAGCCTGCGAGTAGATCTCGGCCAACTGACTGACACTATCCGTGCGCCGGATGCAAGTGATGCCCTCCGGAAGCCGGTGCATCTGGTCCTCGTTGACCCCGACCACCATGACCTCATAGTCATCAGGCAGGAGTTCACGCAAGGCCGCCATATCATCGAGTCCCTTCCAGTCGTACCAGGCATTGCAGACACCCAGCACCAGCGGATGACCATCGGTAACAGAAGTCGGAGGCGTACCAGAAGGCCTGAACACCTCTGTGTCGAGTCCATTGTAGATGGTCCGGATATCCATGTCCTGCATGAAAGACAGGCGTACCTGCTGTTCCAGCCAACGGGAGACCGTGACCAAGTGGAGATCCTGTAAAGAGCGGAAATAGCGCTTTTTCAACTTGAAGTTGCTCCGACTGCGATCCAAGAGAAAGCTCTTCGGGTAACCCTTCGACTGCAAGGGACAATGACAGCACTGCTCCTGGAAGCGATCACAATGGCCATGAATGGGCCAGGCACAATGGCCGGTGAAAGCCCAACAGTCGTGGAGTGTCCACACCACCGGGATATCGACGGTGGAAAGATAGCGGAACAAGATGGGGTAGTTCAGGTAGAACCCGTGGATGTTATGCAGATGGATCAGATCAGGCTTAATCTGTTCAATCTCCCTGATCAGTTTCTTTGTCGGTCCACAGGAAGCCAGTCCATGGCGATCGAGCAGGAGAGACTGTGCCCCATGGAGACAATGGTCGAAGAGATCGCCAATCTTCACGATATGCGACTTGCTGGGGTTGGCATAGCGCCCATAGGCGATATAACTCTCCCACCCCTGCGCCATGGCCTCCAGGCCAATCTCCTCGGCAATACGCCCATGGGAGCCCCAGTTGGCCGCCACATTAATCTGTAGTAATTTCAGTTTCGTCATAAGTGACATGAATACGCATCAACCAGTCGAAGATCAGGAAGAACACGAAGAACGTGAGCCAGCTGAAGATGTCAGCACGTACCAGGAAGATGCAGTTAGCAAACAGCGCCATATAGGCGTAAAACGCATATTTAGAGGCAGGGATTTCCACCCTTGCCACCAAGAATCCCAAGAGCGCCATCAGGACAAAGACCCCGATGAAGGAGAAGTTCATGTAGATATCACCCACCATGTTGGTGCCCAGACCATAGGTAGCGTCAGAGAAACGCGTCAGGAGATAACCCGTCACCACCTCATCCATGTCAAGTCCTGTCAGGAGTTTCGTAAAGAAGGAGCCACCCATCGGGAGAAAGACAAAGAGGTACTGTACATAAGACGTACCCATCATATAGCCATTGACAGTAGTATAGTCGATGCCATCGTAGAGTGTCTTGGCATTCACCACAAAGTCGGTCAGCAACAACCAGAGGATACTCGGGGACTCCATGACCACCTCGATACCATACTTGACAGAGTCGACCAGATTGGCATTACCCAGGTTGAAGGACGACACACGGGTGATGGCCAGGAAGATCATCAGAACCATGCCAAGTGCCATGGCCGGCAAGAGTACCCGAAGCCGGACTCTTACATAATAGGTATCTATGAGCAAGAGCAGCATGAAGATCAGGAAGATCACCATGCCACGACTGCCCACAAAGAGCAGACTGACAGAGAACAAAAGCGTAGAGACGATGTTGAGCTTGTTTTTGAGAAATATCCCTTTGACAGAAGCTTCCTCCGGCTGCAGCTGTTGGGCCTGGAAGAACCAGGAGAGGGCTATCAGTGAGAGGAACATTGCCATGAGACGCGGATAGAGATGCTCAAAGCCCCTAGCCAGGCGCAGGACAAAGACAAAGCAGAACAAGCCCAGACTGGCTATCAAAGCCACCAAGGCTATTCTGTTGACCGCCATGCGAGGGATATAAGCCACGATCTTGCGCTGCTGTGGCAGTTCGCGTTCAGCAAACACATTCGCCAGCATATAGAGCGCGATGCCCACCTGAGCCACTGACAGGGCATAAGGGATGATATCGTTGTTCGTACGGAACTGGAATGGCGGCAGGAACTGGTCATCGGGATAGATAAACACCGCATGGGCATAGTTGATCAGGAAGAAGGTCGGGATAAAGAACGTATCGAAGCAGATGAGCCCATTGCGACGGATCTTATGGTGCATGAACACCACCCCCGTCACAAAGAAAGAGGCCATCTCCCACGCGCAGAAAGGCTTGGAATAAGTTGTCGGCGCCAGAAAGAAGGAAATCGCCGATAAGAAAACAAAGAGGATGGTTATATAACCGACCATGCCTATACCTTATATAATATAATGGTGGATGATGTGGAACACCAAACCGTCGAGATGCCAACCAGCCAAGGTCAGCAGGAGTTTCTTTTTCAGATCGAGGCTGGAATACCAGACCGGGATGTCGTTGTATTGGGCCCGGACATAAGGATAGTCAGCCTGGGCTGCCAGTCCGTAGAGCGTGACCTTATTATGGAGTTTTGCCTCTTTGAGGGCCTCCTCATAATCGGCTGCATCAGGAATCCCGGTGAAAAAGTCCTCGAGGATTTCCATGGCCCTGACAGTGGTTTCCAAGCCCCTCCGGCGCACGACTGTAGAGCCAGAGCCAGCATATTTGACATAGTTGACCAGGGGAGCCTCGACCTTCGCCACACGGGCTGCCTTATAAGCCATCACCGGGATGAGGACAAAATCCTCGGAGAGGTCAAGTCCATCCGGGGCAAACAGTTCGTTCTCCAGGATAAACGACCGACGGATGAGCCGTCCCCAGACATTGATGGTAGACTTACGAGTCAGCAGCCGACGTACATAGTCGGCCTTATCCGCAGGAACCACATCATGGTGCGGTGTCACCTGGTCGCCAAAGACAAAGTTATAATCCGCCATGACCATATCGGCCCCTGTCTCCTCTGCACAAGCCACATAGCGGGCAATCGCCTCAGGCGCCAGGAAGTCGTCGTCATCGAAATGGAAGATATAGTCGCCCGTGGCATGGAGCACCCCCGTATGTCGGGAGGCCGAGAGGCCACGATTCTGTTCGTGATCCACGACATGGACTGCTGCCCTGCGCTGAGGGTAATCCTTCACCACCTCAAGCAGCATCTCGATGCTACGGTCCTTCGTGCAGTCGTTGACAAAGATATACTCAATATGTTCATACGTCTGTTCCATCAATGAGCGTACACAGCGATCGATGAAACGCTCTGCCCCATAGACAGGTACACAGATGGAAACGGTAATCGGAGATTTCATTTACGATGATATGATTCGTACAAGGCCCCTACCCAAAGGAGGAGGGCAAAGAGGCGATGTGAGATGAGAAACTTAATAATACGAGAAGAGAACCCTTGCGGCTGGAATCCCCTATCGAAATCATGGAAATACTCAACGGGAATCGCCCGGAGGTAACCCATCTTCTCTGCCCAGGTATAGGCATTGTCGGAAGCATAGAGACACTTCGGACAACGGATGAAAGCCTCAGCCACTTTATTCTCCCATACCAACTGTGTCTGTTGAGCTTGAGGCAAGTGCAAACGGCCGGCAAATCTCGTCACCTCACGCAGACAAGCCTCGAAACAGGCATACTCCGACTCGAATGGGTAATAGTGGGACATGAGCGAGCCCTCGCGGGGAGAAGCCTTATAGTCGCACCAGGTGCTGAGCACCACCGTATCAACCAGATTCAGATAGGTATAGAAATACACCATATCCTCACCATAATGTACGCCCAGCGGGAAAGTGAGCTGATGACGAAGGAGTATCTCCCGGTTGAAGAGCTTTGCCACAGGACCAGAGTCGACCAAGATATGATGCCCCAGCATGTATCGTGCCGCATCCTCACCATGGAGGACCACATCCTCCGTTATCACATGCTCATGACACCGCTGATCGATACTGGTCATCACCAGACAACTGTCGCCCTGGATGAGTGACACCAGATGGGAAAGATAATCGGGAGACACCGTATCATCGCTGTCGACATAGCAGATCCAGTCGCCCTGTGCCTCTTCTACGCCTTGATTACGCGCAGCACTGACACCACCATTAGGACGGTGGAAGACATGGATTCGCTGGTCTTTCTTAGCATAGGCATCGCAGACATCACTGCTGCCATCGGTGCTACCATCATCGATGAGCAGGCATTCGTAGTCCGTATATGACTGGGCCAGGATGCTGTCGAGACATGCCGGGAGATAGGAGGCAGTATTGTAGACTGGTATGATGACGGAAACTAGCATTGGCGCTGGTAGTACTTCAGGAGGAGTTTGAGGTATGGGATGGCCAAGGGGATGGGGAGGGCGAGATGGAGGTCACGCAACTGTTTTTTTATATCGGTGCCATTGAGAGAGAGGCAGTTGAGCCAGGAGCTCTTCATCTGATTTCTCTGTTGGCGGTAGATTTGGAGGTGAGAAGCACGATGGAGGACTGCGAGCTGGAAGTTGCGGATGATGTTGTGGACATCGCTATCGTTCGTCAAGGCGTGGGTCTGGGCGAATGTTGTCATTTCAGCCAGGATGGTGTTTAATGAGGTGATGTGTCTCGGAGAGAGCGTATGTTCCGTGATGCTGCCCTGACGGAGTTTGTAGATATAGGTCTCGGCAGAGATGATGGTCATGGACTGAGCCAGACAGGCCAGTTGGAAGGACCAAAGTTCATCCTCGTGGAGGATCCCCTCCTTGAATTGCAGGGCATTGTGGCGCAGGAAATCAAGACGGTAGAGTTTGTTTACCGACATCATGTACCACTGTTGGAGGCGATAGGCATGCAGAATTTCTTTCCCACGCAAGATCGTTCCACCGGGCAACTGGAGAGCCACACCGGGGATGGAACCACCCTCAATGCGACATTCGCCAACGACCATATCGAATGCCTCCTGCTGCAAAGGAGTTGCGAGGCGCTGGATACAATCTGGCGTAATCTCATCATCACTATCGAGGAAATAGACATAATCGCCTGTAGCCTCTGCCATCCCTGTATTGCGGGCAGCAGAGAGTCCCCTGTTCTGCGTATGATGCACCACCTTGAAACCGATGGGCCCCTCATAAGACTGAAGCATTTCCCCGACCACCTCCATGCTGTTATCGGTGCCACAATCATCGACCAGGATACACTCCAAGGCATCCTGACAGGTCTGGTGCATCACACTCTGCAGACAAGCTGCGATGTAAGGCGCCACATTATAGACCGGAACGATGACGGATATCTTCATGACTGATGGGGCCAGGGGAAAGGCATGCGCCGTTTGCTGAACTTCAGGCCCAGGATACAATAGATGAAATACGCGATCTGGAAGAGTGTGGCAGAGCCATGGATCTTGAAATAAGACGTCGAGAAGAAGTCCCAACGCAGATGGCGATACTTCACGTCGATATCGAGATCGCTCTCCTCCACCAGATATTTACGATCAACCTGGAAATAGCCATATTTGTCGGCACCCAGTCTGTCCTTGGGTGCGAGTTGTGCCTTCAGAGCCTCAGCCAGTTCCTCCTTTGACTTGACATGGTAACAGGCATCGAGCATTTCGTAATAAGAACGTCCGACCAGGATGGAAGGTTTGCCCCAGTAGCTGGCCTCAACACCCGTAGTAGAACCAAAGGTGACCACCTTCTCACAGGCATCCATGAGGGCATAGGTGCTCACCATACTCTCTGGCGGGATGATCGTGATGTTAGGATACTGCTTCAACTGATAGAGATCCATGTGGTCACGATGCGTCACCCCCTTCAGATTGGGATGGATACGCAGGTAGAAATGCAGGTCAGGCGCCTGTTCGAGCATGAAGGCGATAGCCTCGTACTGGGTATCGAAGAGCCGTCCCTCCATGAAATCATCGCCCAGCGCCACAATCTCATCCTGAGAGGAGTTGAAGATGGCCACATTGCGCTGAGCGGGGTCAAAGCCCTCGGGGAGGAGTCCGTCCTGCTGTTCCTTGGTGTAGACCTTCGTATCGCCAATGAGGATGCCATGCCGGCGTTTCTCGTAATATTGGGATCCCAGGCGTATCTTCTCCTCATCAGAGAGAGGAGACGTCTGCCAAAGGCGTTCAATCATCCGACCGAAGAGCGGGATGTTCAAGGGTAGTTCACCCTCGAAACGGATCTTCTTATAAGGTTCCACCCTACCCCCAATACCCTCGAGAGAGACAAAAGCGATGCCCTCATGCTTGGCGATATCATAAAAGAGACGGTTCTCAAAGAGACGGCCGTTATAGATCAGCACCTGGTCAGGCTTCAATTCCGAGAAGAGCTGATAGACATAGTCGACAAAGTCGCAGAGACGTTGGATGAGAGGTACGCCATAAGCCAGGAAGCCCTGGAAATTGTTCATATCGAGGTCGCGGGTGACATCATAGTAGATCGACAGTACTGAAGAGCCCACCTGCACGTCCCGGTATCTGAAAGCCATCACCTCGTCGGCAGACTGGAAATGAAGGGCCCGTTCCTGGTGCTGGAAATCCGTATAGGCAATCGGCACCATCGTCACCCCCTGGAGGTACTTATGCTCGTACTCCCGGTACATGCGATGACAGAACCGACAGATGCTCTTATGTCCGTCGAGATTCATGAAACAGGAAGAGAGTGCATCGTGGCAATAAGCCCAGTAGACCGTATCACCAGCGTTGCGACTCTTCATCACATCGTCCATGATGATACCCGTATGAGGCGCTTCGAGCGAACAAGCATTATAATAGAATTTTTTCATTTTCAAGTTGTTTAGGCGTTACACCAGACTGCCCAGGCGCTGTTGCCAATAGAAGCCACCCAGCAGAGCCAAAGCCACCAGAGAGAGCAGGATCTTCTGCCAGACAGCCACATGCATGAGGGCGTTGGCCAACACCAGGTTGGACACAATCAGCAAGAGCACCACCAGGATCAATCCCCTGTGCCCCAACCATTGAGTGACACTCTTGCGATAATAGCCCACCACAAAAGGGATGGACAACTGGCTCCAGTAAGAGATGATGGTCGACCAGATGGCAGCCCTGTAGCCAAAGACAGGGATGAGGGTGTAACAGAGTACGAAGTTCAGGATGCCCGGTACGAAGACCAGCCAAAGGAGCTGGACTGTATTCTTCTCAATGAAGGCAGGAGCACTCATGAACACGTAGAACGAATAGACCACGTTGGCAAAACACAGCAGACAGGCAATATCACAAGACTGAGCCAGGCTGGCATTGCGGATAAGAAGCCTGTATATCTCCGGCATCCAGATGCAGATGAGGAAAGAGGTGACCAGCGCCACCGTCTGACAGAGGAAATACAGTTTGCGATAAGCCCGGAAGTCGCTGTTGCGAAAGGAGCGCTGGATCTGAGGCATCAGTGCCAGTGCCAAGGCAGAGGTGACTACCACCGCATAATCGCCCATCGTGCTACCATGCGAGAACAGGCCAATCTCATCATAAGAGACATGATACTGACTCATCACGATACGCGCTGAACTCGTCAGGAGCACAAAGCCCAAGGTGTGAGGCACCAACGGGAGGGCAATCTTCAGCATCCGACGTACCCGGCGCTTGTTATGATCCCAAATAGGGCGGATGTCGAAATCATGCCACACGAACTTCACGAAGACCGAGAAGGCAAAGACCGTCGACACGAAACCAGAGGCAATCAGACCCCAGTAGCCCAAACGACACCAATAGATGAGCACGAAGGACACCAACATGCCCAACAGCGCCCCTGAAAGGTTCGTAAACACCAGATGCTTGGGGCGTTCGACCAACGGGAAGATATGTTGTGCCAAGAGGCCGTTTGCCATGAGGAATATCGGGACAGAGCCCACGAAACAAAGTGCCAAGCCCTCCCAGGAGAACCCCATGGGGAGCGTAAAGAGCAAGATGAGCATGTTCACCAGCCCGAAGCACAGGGAAGACAGCAACATCATCAGCAGCACCCTACCCCACACCAGGTTGTAATGACGCGGCATCTCGAAGTAGCTGTTCGTCAGGTGGACATTCAGTCCGAGAGGGGCAATCGAGACAAAGAGACTCGTATAAGATGTCAACACGCCATAGACACCATAGTCGAAGGTGGAGAGAAATGGTGTGGTCAGCGGGAGCATGACAATGCTGACCAGCATCGTCAGCTTCGGTACCACCCCATAATAGAACGTGTTGGTAACTATCTTCCGCGTCGACATTACCCTTCTGCTGTTAAAAGATTCTGTTCCATCAGCTTTTCCTTGATGGGAATGAGTATGTCGACGGGTATCTGGAGGATGTTACTGATGCCTATCAAGTCGTTTCTGCCATCGGCATAGGCTGCGAAATGCCACATGGCACGAAAAGCGTCATAGGTGCCTTTCTGACCAATTGTCGGATAGAGGCCACGCTTGCCCAACTGCGGTTCACAGAGGCATGTGAGCCGGTAATGGCCATTGTGCTCGAGCGCACGAATCACCTTCGTCATCACCTCGTAGGAACCTTCGAGCCCCTCAGGACTGATGAACGACATGTCATCAGCCGATGTATGGTATTCAGGGTACTCATGGTACTTACTGCGGCAGAAGGCACAAACCGGAAGATCGACGCCTACAGCCCCATACTGTCGTTCGTCGGAAGCCCGTTTCATAAACGAGTAATGCTTGAAATCAGGGTAATGGTAATGGAGTACGTTCTCCAACACCCTATCAGCAAGCGTATCCGCATGTCTCGTAGCTACCATCGAATAGGTGCGGGTATCCCCCACACAGCTCAGGACGAATCCAGCCTTCACATGCTGTTGGAGAGTCTGGAGATTCCGGCTGATATAGGTGATAGCACCGATGGTCTCGGGCACAAACACGAAGCGATACGTATATTTCCTGCGTGGCAGACTCTTGACATAGCTTATCAGGGCAGTCTGCAGACAAGGGCCCGAGAGTTCGTTATTTGCCATTGAGGGATGACAGAGATAGGTGGAGAAAAGAATCTCCTCCTCTGTCTCACCCGGGAGGATCAGTTCGCCATAGGTGAGATGTCCCGGTGCGAGGGTACTGTCAATACAGACCTCATATTCATCGTCGGTCAGTTGTTCCTTCTGACGTTCAGACATACAAAAGCCCCAGCGTTCCTTATAATAAGAGGTCACATAGGGAATCCAGTCAGGCTGTTCGGGTTGGGTATAGACGTGCTGGAGCAGTTCTTCACGACTCACTCGCTGATGGATGGGCACCGAATAACCCAACACATGGAGGTTACAATTCTTGAAGTCGATGATGGTTTCTCCTTGGAGGTTTTTGATCCAGCCTCCCCGGATGTTCCACTCGTTGGGAATGGTCCAGTCGAAGACCTGTGTGCCTGAAGGCACCTCAAAGACCTGAATCTCAGGCTGAAGTTCACGAAGTATCGCAAGTGACTGCCGGAAGCCATCTCCTGTGATGCTCCGGCAGATGGGGAACAAGCGTTCCGCCAGCTGATACATGCTTTTTCCTATCTCACTCACCTTAATATATAATTATCAGAGCGCATCGACTGCTGCGTAACAAGGACGCAGGGCCAGATGGCGATGGACACTAAAGCCGTTTTTATTCACCCCGTCGATATCGTGGTATTTGCCTACGTAGATGCGATCGCCATTATGGTCGAGATCACAGCACCAGATGAAATCGTGGTACCAGAGGGGCTGCTTGTAATACAGATAATAGGCAAAGAAAGTGTAGGCACAGAGGACTGCCGAAGGGAAAGAGATCTCCTTCGAGAGTTTGTCGGGGAGTTCAGCACGCGAGGATTCGAAGACATCCTTCTTGAGGAGGTACCAACGGTTTTCGAGTTTGGTGTCGAGGAAAGACTCGTTGAGGTACCAGTCCTGGTTGTAGAAGCAGGGTTCTTGTTGCTCGGGATCGATGCCGAAGACTTCGCGGAGGTTACGCAGGGTAACGTCGACTCCGTGGATAGATGACTGGCCCATTACCAGGATATAATCCTTGGCGTGGGATTCGAGATCGGCCCATGAATAGTTGAGAGGCGGGGTCTCGAGGCGGGGTGTATCGCTGGGGACAGGCCCCTGTGCGCAATCCTCGGCTTCGCCATTGGATGGCGCACAATGGGCCAGTCCCCATCGAGACACGGCATCGGATGGCGCGCAATGGGCCAGATTCCCGAGCATAGCTCGCCTACCCGTAGCCTTTCCCCAACGAGACACGAGGGGCTGGAGTTCATCGGGACCAAGGAGATTGGAGCCGAAGAGAGATTTCAATCGGGTAAGTTCTGTTCTTTCCATTGTTGATAGGCGATTACTTCCTGAGCATTAGCCAGATGGCCTAATGCCGTATATTTCTCAATGCGCAAGATCTCAGCCTCAAGGCGATCGATGCGTTTGCCCCAGCCTTTGTCCTCGAACCAGTTGAGGTTTCTGACAGGTGCATTATAAAGGGTAATCCCGCTATTGGTGTCGAGCACCTCCCGCAAGAAGGTGAGGTAAGCCCGGTACTGGTGCTCGTGAGAAGCCACGAGAATGAGTTTCTTCCACCCCTGCTGCTGAGCCATCTTCACCACCTCTACCGCCTGTTCCTTCGTGTTGAGCGACTTATCCTCATGGATGATGTCACACTCAGGGACACCCTCCTCGAGGATCTGGGGCAGAACCTCGTTGAAGGGGAAACTGCCGTAGTCGTAGTCTGTGATGTTGCCACTGAACACGATCTTAGGCGCCTGTCCCTGTTTGTAAAGGCTCACCGCCTTACGAAAACGATCAAAGCCATCGCCCTCAAGTAGGATAATCGCATCAGAAGGTGACAGACAGTCGTTATCGACAATCGCCAGGATTTTCTCTCTGTCAGTAATCATCGTTTAGAGATCCTCCCAGAATATCGGATCATTGGCAGGGATGTCCTTATTGACTGTCTTACCGATGATCGTCTGTTTGAACTTCGGTGGAATTCCCAGGGCCGGACGCAGTACATCGATATCAGCCTCTGTGATGACCTGCCCCTTCTTGAGAGCGTTCTTGGCATAGAGGCAGCGACGCTGTACGAATACCGTCTCACCCTCCTCGGCAACAACTTCCTTACGGGTGCTACCCATGGCACGCTCCACCTCACGGATTGAATCAACCATGAACTTGAACTCTGCCGGCTCCATCGAATGAGGATGGTCAGGCCCCTTATCCTTCTTGTTGAGTGTGAAGTGCTTCTCGATCACACGTCCACCCAATACTACTGAGGCCAGTGCCACCACATGACCAGGCGAGTGGTCAGAATAACCCGTCAGACAATCGAAGGCACTCTGATACGTCTTCAGCACGTTCACGTTGGCACTATCAATCTTCGAGGGGTAGTTTGTGATGCACTGCATGAGCACGAGGTCTTTGTTACCCGTCTTCTCAATAGCACGTACAGCCTCATCAATCTCAGACATCGTGGCATCACCTGTGGCCAACATCACAGGCAGGCCCTTCGCAGCCGTGTACTCCAGCATCTCAAGCCAGGTAATCTCACCTGACCCAATCTTGATGAACGGCAGGTTCATATCAGCACAAAGGTCGACAGCCTCCTTGAAATAAGGCGAGGTAGAGAAATGGATCCCCACCTTCTTACAATAGTCGGCTATCTCCTGATGCCACTCCATGGGGAACTCCACATCCTTGAAGACCTCACTGACCGTGCGCCCCCAAGAGCCATGGACGCCATGCAGCGTCATCTTAGAGAAGCCACCCTCAGAAACGATGCTCTCGGCCTTGAACGTCTGGAACTTCGCACAGTCGGCCCCAGCTTCCTTCGCTGCATCAATGAGCCGTTTGGCCTTATCCATACTACCATCGAAGTTTCCTCCAATCTCTGCAATAAAATAAGTCGGATAGTCAGGACCGATCATCCTGTCACCAATCTTGATGTTCTTGTTAAAATTCAGCATAATGTAACTGTTTTTAATCTATCGTTTGCTAATCAAATCGCTCTCTTTCTGTTCTACCCCAGCATTGAGGCTGCTCACCTCCGGATGAGTGTCCAGCCACGCATAAACCTGTTCGTTGGGGATGGGCTGTCCCTCATAGAGCGCCTCATAGACCTGCTGAGCCAAGGCATAATCCTGGTCGGTATCAACCGTCAGACGATAGTCTGTCTTCAACGACAGACGATAAGGAATGCGATTAATCCTGAACAGCTCCGGGTGGAGATACAGATAAGGCGTCACATGTTCACGTTCGCGGTCAGAAGAGACATTAGCATAAGCCTCCTCAAGACCTTTGGCCCAGAACACCTCAACCCCTGTACCCAACGGGCATCCCTTCACCGACACATAGTCAGCCTCCTGAAGTGCCTCAATCTGGAGGTCAGCCTGATGCCAGTCTACGAAAGGGTTATCACTCGTGGCACGAACCACTATCTCGGGCTGGTACTGTCGAATACAGCCGATGAACCGTTCCAGGACATTATCCTCACTGCCACGGAAACACGGGATATGCCTTTCCGTCAGGAAGGACTCCAACTCATCATTGCGCTCCCCTGTGGGAATCGCAAAGACCACCTGGTCGATGTGCCGACTACAAGACAGCCTTTCAAAGACATGCTCGGCAATTGTCTTGCCTTGACGTCCCAGCGGCATCACCACCTTATCAGGCAGTCTGGAAGAAGTCAGACGAGCCTGTACAATGCATAGAACCTTTACCATATCGTCCATCCTCCATCCACTTGAATATTCTGTCCTACCACATATTTCGAGGCGTCAGAGGCCAGGAAAAGGACTGCCCCCTTGAGATCCTCGGGGTCGCCCAAGCGATGGGAGGGGTTCTTCTCCCGCAGTCTGTCGGCAAAGACCTTGTTCTCCTGCACTTTCGGAGAGGGGAACGGGCCTGGCGAGATGCTGTTGACACGGATCTTACGGTCAATCAGATACGTGCCGAAATACCGCGTCATCTGGATGACGCTAGCTTTTCCTGCGCTGTAGTTCACTGGTATCAAGGAAGCCTCACAAGGGGGCTCATAGACCGCAAGATAAGGTGAGACAATGCCATACATCGAGGCAATGTTCACGATGGAGCCGCCAGCCTTCATAAAGGGCAGCACCTCCCGGATACACTTATAGGTGCTGCCGGCAATGCCTTCGATGCAACGCACCCAGTCGTCGTCAGAGAGATCCTCAGACTTCTTGCCTATACCAGCATATTGCGCGGCATTGTTGATCAGCACATCAATCTGTCCGGCTTCAGCAGCCACTGCAGTGAAAGCCTCACGGATACTCGTGGAGTCCATGATATCGATCTTCACGAAACGTAGTGTCGTATCCGAGCCAAAAACCCTTAGGAACTTGTCGTGGTTGGTACCTGCCACCCAGACAGATGCCCCGGCATCAGCCAGTGCAGCCACCATGGCATGCCCCAGATGCCCACAACCACCAGTAACGATGGCTGTCTTCCCTTTGAGAGAAAAGAGTTCAAGCGTATTCATATCAATTCAATCCTCTGAACAATGGTTTGATCTCATCTTCCTTGTAGAGCACCCAACCCGTGATTGCCAGGAAGACAAGTAAGGTGCAGAAGATGACGATACGCTTGCGCTGGGGACCAGCAATACTGAGGGGCACAGTTGCCCGTTCAAGCGTTGTAAAGGCAGGGGTATCCTCCTGCACCTTTGCCATTGCCGCCAACAGTTGGGCACTCAGCGCATTGTAATTGTTATAGCGCAACTGCATCTCGTTCTCGAGTTTCTCCTGTTTCTGGCGCACGCTTTCCAGTACGATGTCATGGTTGGAGTCCATGAAATCAGCATAGAGGTCACATGCGCGCTCGTAGTTTACCTTTGCCTCCTTATGGAGTGTCTTGACATATTCCAGGTCATGGCGCGCCTTCTTAGTGCGATACTCTGTCAATGCCTCCTGCAGTCTATTCCTGACAGAGTCAGCTACTGTTGCTGCCACCAGCGGATCCTGGTCTGTCACGTCGATGGAGATGATATCCGTCTTGTTATCGACCGTACAGACCACCTTCGACATGATCTTACCCATGACCCCCCGCTGTTCGCCCGTCAGATGGAAGGGATCCACCTTCTTGATCGGTTTCTTCTCATTGTCCTCAAAGAGACTCCAGAAAGCATCCATTGCCTCGTCCCAGAGGGGGTATCGCTGATAATCGCGCAGATACTCGTAATACGACATCTGGAGCGAGTCTTCCTCAGTGGTAATCCGCACATCGAATAATGAGGTGGTGAAGTCGAGCGACTTCATCAAATCAGGATAGAGTGTTGGCGTGATGGCGTCTGCATCCTTGCTGTTGGCTCCCCCGATGTTCATGCCAAAGGAACTGGCCAGAGAAGCCAATGCTCCAAAATTGGAGCTACTTGAACTCGCCTCAGGCACCAGTGTCACCTTGCATTTGTAGTAGTCAGGATAGCATAACGTGAGGAGCCACACCACGATGATGGTAGTCGGTATCGCCTTAAAGTACAATTTCCTATACTTCACCAGTGACTGCCAGATTCTGCCAAGGTTCAAGGTAGGCCCCTGTTTTCTTTTCTGTTCTTCCATATCTGATTGTTTTTTACGTCTCCGTTAGTCGTCCAGCGGCAAGATGAATGCCGAAGGGATAAAGGCGATGGCCACAGCTGCCACATTTTCGATCTGGACCACCACGCACTTGTTTTTCTTGACCCTTTTGACAACGCCCTCAACTCCAGCGAACTCTCCCTCAACTACTTTCACCCGCTGTCCAGGTTTACCCACAAAGTCGAGGTTCTCCATGTAAAACACCCTATCATCGGTCACCGAAGCAACACGTATAAAATCCTCCATCTGTTTGTCGGGCACCACAACAATCGGGCGTTCTGTGTATTTATCAGCCCCTAACATCGGCTGCATGATATAGCGCAAGGGAGCCAGTTCACGGCGGGTCATCTTCATTTCCGTGATGATTGCCCGGGTAGAATGTACAAAAATCAGGTTATTAATGGCAGGCTTGAGTTCCTGATGGCGCGGATGCTTGCCCTCTATCGGCTCATAGTGCATGGGGATAAAGCACTCAATCCCAATCCGGTCAAGGAAATCCTTCACCAGCAGTTCACGTCTATACGTGACCCGCATCGGGAACCAATGGATTGTATCCTTATCGAACAGTGTATTCATTGCCTTGAGACAAAAAAAGGGGGTCACCGCTCCTTAGGCTACGGTGACAAGGGTGGGCCAATTCTTCTGTTTTATTTCCTTTTTGCACTGACATTCAGCGACACTACAGAAATTGGGCGCAAAGGTACAAAGAAATATCGACAATCGGGAGAAAATAGCGGTTTATTTTTGGCAAATCCGAAAATTATTCTTAATTTTGTGCCAAAAATCAGAAACAAGTAGAGATGAAGCCCTTCAATTCCATAGCCAGACTCCTGATTCTGCTGCTATTCGCCAGCCAGTTTTCTGCAAGTTATGCAGAAAAGAAAATCTTTGTGGTGTCAGACATCCATGTGATGGATTCATCCTTGTTGGATAGTCCCGACAATGCCGCCTGGCAGGAGGATCTGGCAAAGAACAAAAAGATGCAGGACTTGAGCATCCCTGCGTTTGATGCACTCGTGGAAATCATCATTCAAGAGCATCCCGACTTGGTGCTCATCACAGGAGACCTGACCAAAGACGGAGAAATCGAGAGTCATGACTATGTAGTAAAAAAGCTGACAGAAATAGAAGCATCAGACATACCCGTCTATGTGATTCCAGGCAACCATGACAGAGGCTGGCAGGAAGACGCCAAGAAATATGAAAACAACACTTGGACTGCCACCAAGTACATGTCGGAGAGTCGCTTCCTCAGCTACTATGAGCCTTTTGGCTATGGAGAGGGATCAGAGATACACGAAGGATCGCTCTCTTACGTAACTGAGCCTTTCCCTGGGCTCACATTGATAGGCATCGATTCCGGACAAGAAGCTTTAGCTAAAGAAGAAACAATTAAATGGCTGGGTTCCAAATTATTACAATCCAAAGAGAAAGGTAATCAAGTACTCGTCATGACCCATCATTCCGTATTGTCTCACTTCTATGGGCAGGAGTCTTTTCAACCCTATTCCGTCATTCAAGACGAAGAACCAGACGAGGAAAAGGAGTTGTCGCAACTGGCAACTGTTTTACTGGATGGAGGTGCCAAAGTGGTATTAACGGGGCATTATCATGTATCGGACATTACCCGTTATCAGCAAGGAGAGCAGGAGCTGTATGACGTCTGTACAGGTTCCCCTATCTCCTACCCTTGCGACTATCGTATCCTCACCTTTGACGATCAATTCAAGACACTAAATATTGTTACAAAATCAATAGAAGACCTATCAGGCTATGAGGATTTCCCCACCTATGCGAAGGAAAGATTGCAAGCATCCGTCTACAACTGGGCGCTGAGATGGCTCAGCGAGCACGTAGAGGATCAGACTGTCAACCAGTTGCTAGCACAGCTGATAGCCAATGTTTTCGTGATTCATGCAGAAGGCAATGAGCCCGAGAACCCTGCATCAGCCGAAGCCATCCTCCTGTTTGAAGGCATCACAGCGCTTAGTCCAATCTTCGATGATCTGATAGCCATTCTGGTCAATCAGGTAGGTTTATCGATTAAGAGTATGTTAGGCGACTACCCTTCTGAGCATGATAAAGACAATGTGGTCAATGACCGGGAACTCACGATTACGATGCCAACCTCATCGCCAACGATCATCAAACCATTACATCAATCCTCCCATAGCGACGACAGTTGGTACACCTTGCAGGGTGTGCGCCTCCCCGCCATGCCCACCAAGCCTGGGCTCTATATTCAGAATGGTGTTCTGGTACCTATAAATCAAGCTATTGACAAGAATGAGCATTGATTCTGTTTACCAGCTCGTTGGCAACAAGAGAGGATGCTTTGTATGACCAGTGGGAATCGTTAAACATGAAGACATCTTTCTCGCCCTTCTCGATGAGAGGCAGAAGATATTGTTTCGACATGAACAGTTGGGGAGTCTTGCCGATGACCCTCTCAATTTCCTCGCAAAAGGTCTTGCGGGGGTAAGGATTGTCAATAATGAATGACTGATAAGCATCATATTTATCAACAGCAATCATCAGGATGAGGAAAACGCCTTGTTCTTTTGCTTTTTGATTAAGTGACTGCCACACAAGGCGCGTTTTTTCTTCCGAGGCAGGACTCATACTGACACCCTGATCGATGTCGTCGTGGTAGAAGTAGAGCGAACGGGGGGCGTCGCAGGTAAAGAGGTCGCGACTTAGTGTGGCGGTAAAGACGGGCGATTGATAGCCGGTTTTGAAGAGAATCAGGTTACGGGCACGCTCAACCGACCAATTAGTGGAAGAACCGGCTTTTGGGGCTTCGACAGACTTTGACTCGTCAGGCTCAGCCACAGCATTATCTGACTCCATTTCCTCGGATTCCGTCATTTGCGTGGTAAAAGCCCTGAACGTCTGCACATTAAGCTCGAAATCACGCTCAACGTTTTCCACAATCAGCACTTTCACCTTTGTGGAGTCTACGAGTCCTCGATTCAAGATGTTGTAAGCTTCTTGCAACGGACTGTTATGGGGCTCCAAATGCATATTGACCACATGGACGCCTTGTTGTGCCATATAGTTCTGATAACCGATGCGGCCCATCTGAGAGAAAGAGTCGCCAATCGTGAGTACGTTAGTTTGCACGCGCTTTAATTCGGCAGGACGGTTGACGGTCATGAAAAAGGTATCCTTGAGGGCGCCCTGTTCAAGCATCTGGTCGTACTCGAAACCAAAAGGAATGCAGGCCAGACGGCCGATGTCACCACTCATGCGGGGACTGACGTAGAGTGATATGTAGAGAACGGTAACTACCAGAATGGCCCAGACGGGCAATACGGTATAAGATAATCGGACGAGGAACTTCTTCATAGGTCAGAACTGGAAATAAATAAACGTCTGGACAGTGCCAGCATAAAGGAACATGATATAGACCAATACGGCATAAAGGGCAAAGCGCGCAGGGGCATAGCGGAACAGACCTTGGTGGGATAGCTGGAGGGCATGCTGCTTGTCACGCTGCAGCCACTCAAACAGGAGCATGAGGAAGCCCCAGATGAGATAACGCTTGCCATGGGCTATGTAAAGTCCTTGGTCGAACATCGTTGTGAACATACGATTGAGGAATTCATAGGCCTGAGGCATGTTCTCAGATCGGAAGATGATCCAGCCGACAACTGCGAGAAAGAAGGTGATGGCCAGTTGGCAGAATTCGCGAACAGAGGGCAACAGACGCCCCTGAGCCACAACATCCTTCGACTTGGTGTTGATGCCCAACAGGATGTAGATGGCGATGAGGCATGCATGGTAGAGCCCCCAGCAGATGAAGGTCCAATTGGCCCCATGCCATAGGCCACTGACGAAGAATACAATCAGCGTGTTACGGATAACCTTCCATCGGGCACAGCGACTACCGCCAAGTGGGAAATAGATGTAATCACGGAACCAAGTCATGAGTGAAATGTGCCAACGGCGCCAAAACTCGGGTATTGATCGTGAGAAATAGGGGAAGTTGAAGTTCTGTTTCAAACTGATTCCGAACAAACGGGCGCAGCCGATGGCAATGTCGCTATAGCCTGAGAAGTCGCTGTAGATCTGGAATGTAAAGAGGATGCCAATGGCAAGCAGTGAGAGGCCGCTGAGGTCGTTATATTCAGTCCAGAAAGCATTGACGGCACTGGCACAATTGTCGGCTATAACCAGTTTCTTGAAGAGTCCCCAGAGTATCTGGCGCATGCCATCGACGGCCTTGGCATAGTCGAATTGGCGCTCACGCTGGAACTGGGGCAGCAGGTTGGTGGCACGCTCAATGGGACCAGCCACCAGCTGCGGGAAGAAACTGATATAGGCAAAAAACTCTACGATATCGTGGGTTGGGCGTATTTGACCGCGATAGACATCGATGGTGTAGCTGAGTGCCTGGAATGTATAGAAACTGATGCCAACGGGCAGAATAATATCGAGGGAAAACCAGTCGAGCCGATAACCTACAGAACTGAACAAGAAGGCCAGATTGTCCATGAAGAAGTTGTAATACTTAAACACGGCCAGAATGACCAGATTAAGAATAATGTTCGAGGCGCTGACCAACCGCTGGATATGGCGTTGGCCTTCATGTCTCTGTATCAGAATACCGCTCACATAGCTGGAGAACGAGGTAAGGGCGATCAGACAGAGGAAGCGCCAGTCCCACCAGCCGTAGAACACATAGCTGGCCACCACAAGAAACAGATTCTGAAGGCGGCGAGGCTTGAACACGAACCAATAGAGCAAGAACACTATTGGCAGGAAAAGCATGAACTCAAACGAATTGAAAAGCATATCTTGATACTCAACGTTAACAGACAAAAAAAATCGGGACCTCCATTATTCACTGGAGACTCCCGAATTTTCTACCTTGGGTGCCCGGACGGACTCGAACCGTCGACATTCAGAACCACAATCTGACGCTCTAACCAACTGAACTACGGGCACCATGTTAGTTTTGCGGGTGCAAAGGTACGGGAATTATTTGAGACTACCAAATAAATCCCGCACTTTTTTCCGAAAAACTTTAATTTGCAGGCTGTGCGGGTGCTTGAGGAGCCTCTGCAGGTGTTGCAGGTGCATCGGCAGCAGCAGGTGCAGCGGGTGCATCAGGTGTAGCAGCAGCTTTCTGCTGACTTGCGCCGAAGCCAGGCAGATTGTTCGGATTGGTGGCAGGCACCTCATAATTTTCCATTACGGAAGCATCAGAGCCAGCCTGAGGCGCTACATAAGCACAAAGCACGCTGATAACAACCATGGTAGCAGCCAGACCCCATGTGGTCTTCTCAATGAAGTCTGTGGTCTTACGAACACCACCAATCTGATTGAACTGCGAATAGTTAGATGCAAGACCGCCGCCTTTTGACTCCTGGATGAGCACGATACCTATCATAAGGAGTGCTGCAATCACGATAAGAATTACTAATAATGTGTACATTTTTTTACTCTATTATTTTTTATTGTTATTTATAATCACTTTCTCCAAAAAACGGATTTGGTCTGCAAAGTAAGCATTTTTTTTCGGAACTTGCAAACTTAATCGCCGAATAATTTCTAAAGCCTTCGAATATCTGCCTTGTTTGATGTAAATTCTGGCCAAAGTCTCTGTAAAATACTCCTCTTCAATCCCTTCAGTCTCCTCAACGGGCTCTGGGTTGGGCTCGGAGGGAGGAACAGGATCCTCATTGAGCACAAACTTCTTTTTGTCACTATTTATGAACGAATCAATCAAGGCCTGACCACGCATTTCAGGAACCTCCTTCTGCTCTGGCTCCTCCCCTTCTGTTTCCAGAAGATATGCCACATAATCTACAGCTGCATCAGCAGGTGTAGGTTTGCGTTTGGGCTCTTCTGGAGTTTTCTCCTCATCCTTTGGAATCGAACCGAGGAAATTATCGATGAGCGATATTGTGCGATCTTCCTTTTGATCCGTAGTCTCCGGTTCCGATGTCACCGGCTTAGTCGTAGGCATCGGGGACACCTTTCTCAACTGATAATGCGGGGCTTCCACAAGGTTGAAGAGCATCTTCCGATCCGTAATATAGATAGCCGCCCGACGCAGTTCCTCATCGAAAGTGGGGTCGTGCAACAGGTACAGGTTCTGAAGCATCAACAGACGAACAGTCTGATAATAAGGATAAAGCGCCAAAAGAGACCGCAACTCGTAAAGGGTGTCGCGATCAAGGCGTTCTGGGTGTTTAATCAGTTCTACTATTCGTTCCATCTCGTTTGTTACCAGTTAGCTACTGTTGCATTGAAGATCTGCTCACAGATATCCTTGACCATCAGTCCGACCAGCTCTTCCTGAACAGAGTTGAGGGAGCGCGTCGAGTCGTAAGTCTGTGAAGCAGTAAACTGCTGCTCGAAATCTTCAGCATGGTTCTTATTGTTGGTGAATCTCACATTGACAGTCATCGAGAGTTCTGTCTGAGCAGAATAGCCTTCACTCGACACCGACTTGTTACGCTGGTCATAGCGCGTAATCTCACCCTCTATCTTGAGGTCGCCATCACGTTTCACCTGTACAAGTCGCGTATGACTGTTGAACTCGTCCTTCAGTTGGTTGTTGAATAATGATGCCATCGGTCCCCACACGTAAGCTGCACGTATAGGAAAGTCGACAATGGTAATGGTCTTCGTTTTGGAATAGTCGATGCTTGCTCCGTTGAACTTATAGCTGACGGAGCATGCTGTAACGACCATCGTCAACAGCACGACGAGACCAATTTTCCAACATCTATTTATCGAGTCCATACTGTTTCAGTCTGCGATAAAGGGTACGGTCACTAATGCCCAGTTCCTGGGCTGCCTTTTTGCGATTGCCATGATTGCGCTCCAATGCTTTCTCGAGCATCTGTCGCCCGATATGGTTAAGATTAAGCGTCTCAGGCTCACGTTCTGGCTCTACATACTCTTCTGCCACAGCATCCTCCATAGCTGGCGAGAGCGTCTGGATGGGTCGGATAGGTGCCAACTGCGTATTCTGCAGGTCTACAGGCACTTGGGGAACCTGAGCCCCTTTCGCGCCCCCCTGAACCTCATCAATCTGTTTCTTCAGAGCACTCATCTCACGCCGCATATCATTGACATTGCCACGCAATTCGAAAAGGATCTTGTAGAGGATCTCACGTTCGTTCTCGAAGCTATGGTCCCCACCCTCTCTATGAATGGTGGCCAGCTGTGTCGACTCCTGGTCCTGCGGGATGAACTGGCTAAGCATCTGAGCCGTAATCCTACGATCGGGAGAGAGTACAGATATCTGTTCGGTGATATTCTTCAACTGACGTACGTTTCCTGGCCACTTATAGCGCATGAGGAGCTGTTTGGCATCCTCATCAAGGGTGATACGGTCCATTCTATACTTCTCGGCCATCTGCATGGCAAAGAGACGGAACAGCAACACGATATCCTCCCCACGTTCACGCAGAGGAGGCATCTGGATAGGAATGGAGTTCAGGCGATAATAGAGGTCTTCGCGGAAACGCCCTTCGCTGATGGCCTGTCGGATATTCAAGTTCGTAGCAGCAACAATCCGCACATCCGTTTTCCTGATGTCTGTTCCTCCCACGGGGATATATTCACCAGTCTCAAGCACTCGTAGTAATCTGGCCTGTGTTGCCAAGGGCAGTTCGCCTACTTCGTCGAGGAAGAGCGTACCTTTGTTGGCCACGCCGAAATAACCCGGCGAGTCATTGATTGCACCAGTGTAAGACCCCTTCACATGCCCGAAGAGTTCCGAGTCAATTGTTCCCTCAGGGATTGAGCCGCAGTTGATGGCGAAATATTTCTCACGCTTACGGGGAGAGTTATCGTGGATCACGCGGGGAATGATTTCCTTACCCACGCCGCTCTCGCCCACGATGAGCACGCTGAGATCAGTGGGCGCCACCTGTAGGGCTATGTCCAGCACATGGTTCAATGCCTCGCAGTTTCCCACGATATTGTACCTCTGTTTGATGCTCTGCAATTCTGTTGTCTTCATTGAGCTGACAAAATTACACAATATTTCCGAAATAACTGCAATTCTGGCAGAATTTTAACGGAAAATCACTTTTCGTCTGATTTCTTGAACTGATCTTTCGCCCTGATAGCGAAGCGCGCCTTGTCGCCATCCTCACGTTTTTCGTGGAAGAGTTTTGGCAGCGGATTAGCCTGGGGCTCGTCGTAATCCAGGCGATGACGGTACATATCAATGGCCGTGAAAATAGCCTGGCGCATGCTCTGTTCATCGGCAATACCCTTACCAGCGATGTCGAAGGCAGGGCCATGATCCGGAGTGGTACAGATGGCTGTGATACCCGCCTTCATCTTCACCCCGTATTCTTGCGCGAGTGTCTTGAAAGGCACGACACCCTGATCGTCATACATAGCCAGCACACCATCGAAATAGAGATAGAGGCCCTGTCCGAAGAACTCGTCAGCTGCATAGGGGCCAAAAGCCTGAACGTGCTGTTTCTCCAGTTCCTCGATAGCCGGGATGATGATCTCTTTCTCCTCAGCGCCCTCCTGTGGATTCAAGGCAAGCACAGCAAAGCGAGGGTTCGAGATGCGGAAATCACGACGCAGGCTCTGATGGAATATCGTTGCTTTGCCAACAATCTTATCAATGGTAATGGCCTGCGCTACCTCTTTGATAGGCAGGTGAGTGGTTACAAGACCGATACGCACGATATTGCTGATCATGACGGTCAGGGCCTTGTCATCTTTGACAGGATTACGGTTGGGTACCACAGGAGCCATCACGAGCACGTCGAAAAGTCCTTTCTGCATATCCTCCTTGGCACGATTCATCGCCTTACGCGCAGCCTCTGCTGATTCTGGTGTGGGTTGTCCGAAATCCACCTTCACCTCGTCATCAAACGTAGAGAGCAGGTTCACACGATCCTCCTTGGCTTCCTCAGCGTTATTGATGATCGTGTAAGGCGTCTGCAAGTCCATCGCTTTCCGATGATAGGCAGCCACCTTAGGAGAACCATATATAATAGGTGTACACAACTCAAGCATCTCAGGGGACTCAAATACCCTGAGAATCACCTCATATCCGATACCGTTGGTATCGCCGTGCGTGATTGCCACGCGAATCTTTCTGTCTTCCATATTTCAATTTTTCAAATCTTCATTTTTCTTCGCAGTTGACAGCAGGCCACAGGCAGCAAAGATATCCTGACCCCTGCTGGCTCGGATAGTCGTAAAGACCCCGTGTTTGGTGAGATAGTCACGCAGGCTTTCCATCCGCTGTTCGTCAGCACCAGGTAAGTCTACATCAGGAATCTCGTGGAAACGGATGAGATTCACCCTGCATTCCAGTCCTTCGAGCAACTTGACAATCTCACGGGCATGGGTCGTTGTATCATTCAGTCCTGCAAAACAGATGTACTCAAAGGAACAGCGTCGCTGGTGGGTGAAATCATACTGTTTCAGCAGGGCAACGACCTCTGTAATCGACATCTGCCGCTCTGCCGGCATCAATTGCCGTCGTTGTTCGGGCAAGGGCGAATGCATCGAGATAGCCACATGACACTCACTCTCGTCGAGGAACCGCTTCAGTTTGCCTTTGATTCCCACGCTACTCACCGTAATGCGCTTCGGACTCCACGCATAGCCATAATCAGCAGTAAGGATCTCCGTTGCACGAAGCACATTATCGAGATTGTCCATCGGCTCTCCCTGACCCATAAACACGATGTTGGTCAGTGTCTCCCGTTCTGGCAAGGCATAGATCTGGTTCAAGATCTCACCCGCCGAGAGACTTCCCTCAAAGCCTTGTTTGCCCGTCTGACAGAACAGACAGTTCATCTTGCATCCCACCTGACAGGATACACAGAGGGTGGCTCTGTCGTGCTCGGGGATATACACGGTCTCCACAAACTTACCGTCAGCCACAGGGAAAAGATACTTCACCGTTCCATCCTTTGAGCGCTGACAGTCAATCGGAGGCATCGCACCAACGACATACTGTTCAGCAAGCCGTTCACGGTTCACTTTCGAGATGTTTGTCATCTCGTCGATGCCACCAACATGCTGCTGATAGAGCCAGCCCGCAATCTGTTTGGCCGTAAACTGGGGCATGTCCAAAGACTTCACAACAGTCTTCAGTTCATCGAGCGACAACCCTAATAATGCTTTCTTTTCTTGCTGCATTTACTTTAATTTGGGCACAAAGGTACAAATAATTCTTGATTTTTTTGGTATTCTCGGAAAATATTGCGAATTTTGCGCATAAATTACTAAATATTACCCATGAGAGAAAAAATAGACTGCTTTTTGCCTTGCAGCGACTTTCAGGCCGTCGCGCCTATTATTGCCCAACTGAGAGCTAGCAAGACAATACAGAATATCTGTCTGTTGACATCCGATCCATTGCCGAAAAAGGCGCATTCAGACTGGCAACAGTTGCAAGTAGACAACCTGACGAGTAGCAACACCCTGATGAGCATCGCTGAAAATGCAAAGGCCGACTACGTCCTTCTACAGACGAAGCCTACTCAACTCATCCTGGGTGAAGGAGCCCTCGACCGTTTGTTGCGCATCGCTTCGGATGCTGATGCAGCAATGGCTTATGCCGACCACTATGACCTCATCGAAGGAGAACGTCGGGAGCATCCTGTCATCGATTACCAGCTCGGCAGTATCCGCGATGACTTCGATTTCGGCAGTCTGATTCTCATCAAGACCTCCCTACTCCACACCTTCGCCATGCAGGCTGGCGAGCACGATTATCAGTATGCCGGACTTTATGACCTCCGGCTCTTCCTTAGTCGTAACGGAAAGCTGTTCCATATCAACGAGAAACTCTATACTGAGGAAGAACAGGACACCCGTGCCTCCGGCGTCAAGCAGTTCGACTATGTGAATCCCCGCAATCGCGAGGTGCAGATAGAGATGGAACAGGTAGCGACAGCCCATCTGGCAGAAATCGGGGCAAAGATCTACCCATCCTATTACCGCCGTCCTGACTTCAACGAGCAGGAGTTCGATGTCGAGGCATCAGTCATCATCCCTGTCTATAACCGGGAGAAAACCATTTGCGACGCCGTAAACAGCGCACTCTCACAGAAGACAAGCTTCAAGTATAATGTGATTGTGGTCGACAACCACTCTACCGACAAGACAACAGAGTTGCTGAAGAGTTTCCATGATGAACGACTTGTTCATATCATCCCTGATCGCACAGACCTGGGCATTGGCGGCTGTTGGAATAAAGCTATCCACGATGACCGCTGTGGGCGATTTGCCGTTCAACTCGACTCCGACGACCTCTATTCCTCGCCCAAGACCTTACAGCAGGTGGTGGACACTTTCTATAAGCAGAACGCGGCGATGGTGATCGGCTCCTACCGCATGTGCGATTTCGACCTCAACACCCTTCCGCCAGGACTCATCGACCATGCAGAGTGGACTGATGACAATGGCCCCAACAATGCCTTGCGCATCAACGGCCTGGGTGCGCCACGCGCATTCTTCACCCCTCTATTGCGACAGATTGGTTTCCCGAATACCAGCTATGGCGAAGATTATGCCCTGGGACTCATTTTCTCACGTCATTACCGCATTGGCCGCATCTTTACCGAACTCTACCTCTGCCGACGTTGGGGAGGCAACAGCGATGCAGCCCTCTCTATTGACAAGATCAATGCCAACAACCGTTATAAGGATCAGTTGCGTACACTCGAGATTCTCGCCCGTCAGCAGATGCTGCAGGGCAAACAGGACCTGATGAACGACTCTCCCCTGCAACGTTTCTTCAACCGCCAGTTGGAAAAGTGGGATGATGCCCGCCGTCGCTATCAGGATCTGCGAAATGTGAAGACCCGCGAATTAGCCGTAGGAGCCTCTGCCATTCAGGTGCAATGGAATCCTGCCCGTATCGTTTCCACAGGTGCCGCTATCTCGAAGGAGGCACTCGCCCAGCGTCCCTGTTTCCTCTGTGAGCAGAACCGTCCGAAGGAACAGGTGAAAAAGAATATCGACAGCCGCTATGACCTGCTTGTCAACCCCTTCCCCATCCTGCCTATCCATTTCACGATTCCTTGCGTCAGGCATGAGCCACAACTCATCCTGGAATCGTATGGCGAAATCCATAAGATTCTTGAGGAATACCCAGAGTTGATGGTCTTCTACAATGGTCCGAAGTGTGGTGCCTCAGCCCCTGACCATGCCCATTTCCAGGCTGGCACGAGCGGTCTGCTGCCCTTACAGATGGCTTGGCAGCGATTGAGCCGCAACCTCAAGGAGATCATCAGCCTCAACGACAACGAGCGTATCTCCCTTATCGAAGAGTATCCCTGTCCAGCCTTGCTGATCACCAGCCGTTCGCAATATGGTGATGAGCAGCTGTTCCGCCGCCTGTATGAGTCGCTTCCTCAGCGCGAAGACGAGACAGAGCCCATGATGAATATCGTCAGCTGGCGTCATGACGATGATTACCTATCTGTGGTTTTCCCCCGTCGCAAACATCGTCCCAGCTGTTACTTCGCACAGGGAATCGACCAATATCTCATCAGTCCTGGAGCCCTTGACATGGCAGGATTGATTATCACTCCCCGGCAGGAAGACTACGAGCGGCTCTCCCCGGAAATGGCGCTGAGCATCCTCCAGGAGGTTGCGCTCACGAAAGACGAACTTCTTCAGGTCATCGACCGTCTGAAGGCCAGCAATACCGTCAATGAGCAGACGCCAACCTTCAATGCCAAGGAGCCCGACGTCACCGTGGGTATCGTCAGCGGCCAGAAGATCAGCTTTATGCTTAATAGCCCCTATGTGGCCAAGGGTGAGATCATCACGGGTCCCCAGACTGTCGAGTTTGCCGAGGGTGGCATTCTTTGGCGGGGCACCCAATATCGTAACCTCACATTCACCCCACAGGAGGAAGGTGCCTCTTTCTCTTTGGAGAATGTCACTATCGGCGTGAATTTCCATTGGGAGCGTCAGGAGACCCAGACCTTCGAGGGTACCCTCCACATCATCGTTGAGTCCGATCATATCGTGGCGATTAACCAGCTACCTGTAGAACGTTATCTGACGAGTGTCATCTCCAGCGAGATGTCTGCCTCCGCCTCCCTGGAGTTCCTGAAGGCTCATGCAGTCATCAGCCGTTCATGGCTGTTGGCACAGATCGAGAAACGTCGCCGGCACGAAAAAGGTGGCGACAGTTTTTTCTCTTTTACGAAGAAGGATGATGAGCTTATCCGCTGGTACGATCGTGAGGATCACACCATCTTTGATGTCTGTGCCGATGACCATTGCCAGCGTTATCAGGGCATCACAAAGGCCAGCAACAAGCAGGTGGCAGAAGCCATTAGCGAGACCCGCGGACAGGTACTTACCTATGAGAATGAGATCTGCGATGCCCGTTTCTCCAAGTGCTGTGGCGGTCAGACAGAGGAATTCCAGTACTGTTGGGAAGACACGCCCAAGCCCTATCTCGTATCTTTTGCTGACCCCTACTGTAACACTAGCGATAAGACCATCCTCAAACAAGTGCTCAACGACTTCGATCAAGAGACGCCCGACTTCTATCGCTGGACTGTAGAATACTCCCAGGCAGAGCTCTCTGAACTTATCAGCCGCAAGCTGAAGGAAGATTTTGGAGAGATACAGGATCTTGTCCCGCTCGAGCGAGGCAAAAGCGGACGTATCTGGAAACTGAAGATTGTCGGCACGAAAAAGACCTTCACCATCGGCAAGGAACTCGAGATCCGCCGTGCCCTCAGCGAGACTCACCTGCTGTCCTCCGCTTTCGACGTAGAGCGTCAGGGCGACCGTTTCATCCTGCATGGCAAGGGTTGGGGACATGGTGTAGGCCTCTGCCAGATAGGTGCTGCCGTCATGGGCGAGCAAGGCAAGACCTACGACGAGATTCTCCTTTTCTATTATCGTAATGCAAAAATCAATCAACTTTATGAATAAACAGAAAAACCCTTGGGCATGGGTGCCCACACTCTATTTCGCAGAAGGACTGCCCTATGTGGCTGTGATGACCATTTCGCTCATCATGTACAAACGGTTGGGACTGTCCAACACCGACATCACCCTCTACACCTCCTGGCTCTATCTGCCATGGGTCATCAAGCCCCTGTGGAGTCCTTTCATCGATATCATCAAGACCAAACGCTGGTGGATTGTCACGATGCAGTTACTCATCGGCGCCTCTCTTGGAGGTGTTGCCTTTACCATCCCAGCCCCCTACTGGCTGCAGGGCTCTCTGGCCTTCTTCTGGCTCATGGCCTTTGCCAGCGCCACCCATGATATCGCAGCCGATGGCTTTTACATGCTCGGTCTTAAAGAGCACGATCAGGCATACTTCGTAGGCATCCGCTCCACATTCTACCGCATTGCCACCATTGTCGGGCAGGGACTGCTCGTGATGCTTGCCGGCAACCTTGAGGTTGTCACGCGCAACATCAAATACTCCTGGAGCATCATGTTCTACGGCATGGCAGGCCTCTTTATCGCATTCTGGCTGTGGCACCACTATATCCTGCCACGCCCTTCGGAAGACAAGGGCATAGAGAAAATGACCGGCAGTCGTATCCTGCAGGAGTTCTGGTATACGCTCAAGACCTTCTTCCAGAAGCCTCAGGTATGGGCAGGCATCTGCTTCATGCTCTTTTACCGCATGCCGGAGGGACTGCTGGCCAAGGTGAGTGCCTTGTTCCTGATTGACGCAACTACGAAAGGCGGTCTCGGACTATCCCCTGCTGAATACGGGCTTGTTCAGGGCACCGTCGGTGTCATCGGATTGACGCTCGGCGGTATCCTGGGCGGTATCGTCGCCAGTCGTGACGGTCTCAAGCGTTGGCTCTGGCCGATGGTGCTGGCTATCACCCTACCCGATCTTGTCTACGTCTACCTCTCCTACGCTCTGCCCGAGAGCCTCATGATTGTCAACGTCTGTGTATTCATCGAACAATTTGGCTATGGCTTCGGTTTCTCCGCCTACATGCTATACCTTATATATTATAGTCAGGGCGAGCACAAGACTGCCCACTATGCACTCTGCACAGCCTTCATGGCCCTCTCGATGATGATTCCCGGACTCTTTGCCGGTGCCCTGCAGGAGGCCGTCGGCTACCCCGTGTTCTTCCTTATCGTGGTTGCTGCCTGCGCCATGACCTACATCGTCACAGCCATGCTGAAGATCGACCCCGAATTTGGCAAGAAGAAACATGAATAGGGAAATCCCTATCCACGATTAGGAGAAATCTCTTTGACCGCTGCCATTTTCCGTCTATCTTTGCACCAGAAATCAATTAAAGCTGTACGATTATGAAAAAGTATTTCTTCTACGCAATGATGATGGTACTCGCAGGATTCACAATGACCAGCTGCGAGACAGACCAGGAAATCGCACGCCGCCTTACCGGTGTCGACTGGGAGGGAGACCTCAGAACATACTACGTCAATCGCTGGGGTGAAGCCTTCCGCGATGGAGACTATCGTACCGTCTGGCGCTTCGAGGCCGACTATTACGACAGATATGGCGAAGCCACGCATGGTCGGGGCGAGGAGTGCGACTACGACTACCGTGATCGCCGCAACAGGGCCTATAGCTCTTTCCGCTGGGAGATACGCAACGGCAACATCTATATCTACTACGATGATCGTACCTGGAATGACGTACGCATAGACTGGCGCGACTACTCTATCAGCTACAGCCACTTCCACGGGACGATGTACGACTGGGATAACCGCGACTACGTATTCGACCTCTACAGCAACTCTAGCTGGCGTTGGGATGACTACCGTTACGACAGCTATTACGATGACTGGGCATGGCGCTGGCGCACGCGTAGTGCTGAAGGAGAAGCCGGCGACAGCACCGATGTCTACATCGGCGAAGAAGGCAAGAGTTTCGCCACAGGCACCTTTGCCAAGGCCCTCAACGAGATGGCCGCAAAGAAATAATGTTCATCCGCAGTCATCGCAAAGTCTTACCCTGAAAAAGACGGCTTAGATGCCGGCACCGTCTGTGAAGCCGGCATCTACAGCCTTCGATTGTTGGATTCTGGAATAAGGCGGCACGCTATGTGTCAGCCAGATGTTACCACCAATCACAGAATTGTTGCCGATAGTGATGCGCCCCAGAATCGAGGCGTTGGAATATATAGTCACATTGTTTTCAATAATCGGATGGCGTGGCACGTTCAGCATGTTGCCCTGTTCGTCGTACTTGAAGCTCTTCGCACCCAGCGTCACACCCTGATACAGCGTCACGTGGTTGCCGATAATCGTTGTTTCGCCTATCACCACGCCCGTACCATGATCGATCGAGAAGTACTCGCCGATCTTAGCTCCCGGATGGATGTCGATACCCGTCTTTGAGTGCGCCAGCTCCGTAATAATCCTGGGGATTACAGGCACTTGCAGTTCATGGAGTTTGTGGGCGATGCGGTAGTGCGTCATCGCATTCACACAGGGATAGCTGAAGATCACCTCACCGTAGTTTGGCGCAGCAGGGTCGTTGTCGAACATCGCCTGCACGTCGGTATACAGCAGCCGCTTGATTTCAGGAAGCGCATCGACGAACTGCAACGCAAGCTTTTCCGCCTCTCCATATACCTGTGCCTTCGTGCGGTTTGCCTCACAGTCCTCACAGAACTGCAGGCCGTGGGCAATCTGCTTCACCAGCAGCGTCATCAGCTGCTCCATGTGCACACCGATATAATACGAGCGGATCGACTCGTCAGGCTGTCGCTTGTTGAAATAGTCGGGGAAGATGATGTTCTTCACCAGCACAACGATTTCCTTCACCATCTCTACCGACGGCAAGGGTGCCTCTGTGGCAGGCATCATCCCCACCTCCTTCTCCGTTTGTTTCGACAACAGCGCCACGTTCCTGCGCAGCACGTCGTTCATCGTTTCCTTATCCATTCAGATAGTCCTTATAGTAATTGTCCAGATAGTCTTTCAGGGCCACGTGCCAGTCGCGCATGGCGTTCACCCCGCGAAGGTTCAGCTTACGGGTCCAAAGGCGCTCACAGGCAGGACGCTCTGCGAAATACTCCTTGGCAAAGTAGTCGGATGTCACCACGTTGATCTTCACCTCCTGATCCAAGCCCAGGATCTTCAGCATCTCCTGACAGACCTCCAGACGGCTTGTCTGACCGCCGCACACGCAGTTATACAGTCCCCAGTACTCCTTCTGGATCAGGTTCTTCACCGTCTTGGCGAAGTCCTGCGTATAGGTAGGCGTACCGTCCTTGTCGTTCACGATGAAAAGTTCTTTCTTGCCCTCCTTCAGCTGCTTCATGATCTTCTGGATGAACTTCTTGTCCTTCGTCGGCCCCGAGCCCATCATCCAGCCTGCACGGCAGACGAGGTATCTGCGGGCATTTTCCACCACGAAGCGCTCGCCCATATACTTCGAGCGGGCATAAACGCCCAGCGGGTTCGGCGTATCCCAGTCGTCATACAGTTGTTTCTTGCCGTCAAAGATACCAGCCGTACTGATATACAGCATGGGGATATCCAGCGAGTTGGCGATATAGACCGCATTCTCTACGCACAATGTGTTTGTCAGGTACACCTCATCGGCATTCTGCTCACACCACTCCAAATCGGTGTAAGCACCCAGATGGAACAGATAGTCGGGCTGAAACTCCTCCACGTCCTTGCGATAGGCATCATAGTCGCGGAAATCAAGGAACGAGAGCCAGTCGGCATTCACGTCCTTATCCGTGCATTTGATGATATAATCGTCCTTGAACTGCTGGTAGAAAGCCTCACCTAACATACCGCCGCATCCGGCGATGTAAATCTTCTTTTTCATTACCTTATAATATACGTATATTCGTTTTCGGCTGCAAAATTACACAAAAAAGCCGAAAGTCATATCACTTTCGGCTAAAAAGTTGTATTACAATCAGGCTATAACGTCAATTAACTGGTATTTCGTACTCTATCGGTGAGCCCCACTCGTCATTAATCGCCTGAATGACAATCTGCACCCTTGCGACTTTCCCGTCGAAAATGGCACCCCGACAGGTCGTGATGCTATTTCTTCGGATGGGAATCCCCTTGATGTCCGTCGAAGTCAGCAGATCCGTATTCCCATACGTACTCACCGTCACGTCCAGGCTCTCTTTATCCTGCCAGGGAATCGTGTATATCTCATAAGGCGCACTCAGACGGCCCTTGCCGAAGCCCACATACTGTTCTGAATTCACGTTACCCCAGCCACTCAGCGCATCCAGCGAGCCCGAGCCGCCTTTGTAATAGAACCTCACGCTATCGGCCTTGACCGGTATCGGATCCACATTGATAAATCTGATTAAGGCTACGATACGCGTCAGATTCACCTCAAGGCTGACGCCCTCCTCGCCTACCGTCAGATCCTGTGAGGCAAAGAAGGTATCCGTAAAGCCATTGGCATTCGAGAATGATACCGACTCATTTTTGCTGGAAGACCGCTTGTTCACCGTCGGATTACCCTTCGCACTATGCGCCACGATTACCAGACGGTAATCCCCCAGAGGCAGCGTGAACCCCGCCTGGCCGAAACCATCGTCGCCCAATTCCTGGTTCTTCTGATCCACACGCACACCATCCTTGTCAAAGATGATGAAGTTCAGCCGCGTACACACATCGGCCAGCGCAGCCCGCGTCAGCTGCTTGAAGGGCGTCTGTTCAATACTGCACACCGACAGCACGACATTAGCCTCCTCATCGGCCTTGTCGCCTAAAGTCATTTTCTCACACGACACTCCCGTCAGGAGCATCACTCCGCTCACTACTGCCCACAAAAGGCTGGAAATCATCTTTCTCATAGTCCTTAAAATTTAAAAGTACGACAAAATTCTGCCGCAAAGATACAAACTATCCCCGAAACCGCCAAATGTTTTTGTCTCTTTTTTGGAAAAAAGATCAATCACCAGTCCCCAAGACGTTTAGCAAGGCAAGAAAAAAGAATGCCGATTTCCATGAGAAGCCCCACGACTGACGGCTGTGATATCACTTTTTTGCCTGAAAACTTGCAAACGGCAGAAAAATGTTGTATCTTTGCACTTGAGATCTTTGACAGCTGGTTCATTCGTGGACAGTAGGACAGTAATGACACATTTTTTTAAGAATCCTCACGCGTACCGCGCACACCCGCACGCGAATAATAAGGTTCCTGCGCGGTACGCGCGAAAGTTTTAAGAAATTACTGTCCAATCTGTCCATACTGTCCAAAACCAGTAAGACAATCTGTATATCTGCATCACTCGAAAATGCATATAAATACACTAAAAGTTTGCTACCATATAACTAGTAGTTACATACCGACAAAGCACAGGTTTCCTACCTACAAACCGACAGTTTGCTACCGACAAACTCATTCCCCGGAAATAGCGCATATTTATTCCTGTTATCTGGATAAAAATACACATCCTCGATAGATAAAATGTGGGCTCGGTTTGGCGGATTGGGGAAAAAGGATTAATTTTGCAGGCGGAAAGGAATATCTGACTGATTCTGTAACAGAATGGACGACAAAGCGTATCTGCAGCGCCTCATCAAGGAGGGAGAACATCAGCAACAGGACTTCAAGTATCGGGTGTCGGATGCCCTGAAGTTGGCCAAGTCGGTATCGGCTTTTGCGAATACTGACGGCGGGCGGCTGTTGATCGGTGTACGCGACGACGGCTACATGTCGGGAGTCCGTTCGGAGGAGGAGATCTACATGATGCACCAGGCGGCTTACCGCTACTGCCGTCCGGAGGCCAGCATCAAGTTCGACACCTATCACGTGGAAGGCCGTACTATCGTGGTGGCTACCGTGCCGCCGTCGGGCAGGCGCCCCATCTGCGTTGTCGACAAGGAGGATAAGCCGCGCGCCTACATCCGCATAGCCGACGAGAACATCGTGGCTTCGCCCGTACATCTGGCCATCTGGCGCGAGGCCCAGAATCCCCAGGGGGTGATGATGACCTATACGGAGACTGTCAGTAAGCTGCTTGCCGCAATGGAGGGGCAACGGCTCACGCTCAACCAGATCGTGAAGCGTTCGGGGATTGCGCGCCACAAGGTGATTGCACTCCTGGCCCGGCTTATCCGCTTCAACATCGTGAGATGGGATTATGACGGACAGCAGTTCCTATTCCAGACGGTATAGCCTGTTACTCAAACGTTTTCATGACTTTTTTCGGGGTAAAGTGAACAACGTGACGGAATAATTCGTAACTTTGCACTCGAAAACAAAACAAACTATTTAATTGATATACGACTATGAGTAAGAAATTTGTTATTGGAGACCGTTTGAAGGATGAGTGGATCTCAGTACTCGACACAGAGAAGAAGAAGCTCGAGTTTACCAACCACCTGGCAACTGCCAAGGAATACCTGAAGGAGGAAGAGGCCAATGCTAATCTGAAGAAGATTCAGGAGACGGGCTATTTCAGCGACCTGCAGGTTTACATGAAAGAGGATAACAAGGCTTACAAGCCCGATGAGAGGGATTCGTTCCAGTCTTAACAAAAAATCCCAACCAAAAACGGTTGGGAATTTTTGTTATCGGCTGGGGCGCAAGGCTCTGTCGAAACACCATTTCACGGCGCCCGGGATATGGCAGAGCCAGCCGAGAACCTTGATAGTAGAGGGCTTGAAGAAGAAATGTGCAAAACGTTCTTCCTTCTTCATCTTCTCGAACATCGAGGCATTTACCTCTCTAAACGGACGACCACTGATGATGGCCTCCGCAGCATTACGCGCAGTCTCGAAAGCCGCCTTGATGCCCTCAGAGGTGACACGGTTGGCAAAACCACCTGCATCGCCAATAAGAATCACATGGTCGTGAATCGGGTAGTCGTTTTTCAAGTAGATGTAACAACCAAGCAGCTTCGTCTCAGGGATATGCTTCTGCCTTAATATCTCACGGAACGTCTTGGGCGTAGCACCTTCATCACCATAGCCCACGGCATCAAACTCACTGTTTGGGAAACGAAAATAATAGCCACGGAAACCATAGTGCTTAGACATGCCCACCTCGACGGCATTGGCAGGCGACTTCTTGACATACTGCTCGAGAATCAAGAAGCCATTGTCATGATTATCGGCCAGAAAATGGCGCACACTGCTCGTTGAGCCATCAGCACCCACGAGATAACGACATGCTATCTGTTCGCCAGACTTCAAGGTGACGACCAATCCACCGCCAGGCTGTTCGTCATAACGCAAGAAGGATCCCTGTTGGAACACACCGCCTACAGACTTATAGAGTTCCAGCAACTGATTGTCGAACTCCTTACGCTTCACAAGACGAAGCTCGATGGCTGTCTCGAAATCACTACGATGACGATCATCCACGGTCAGACTGATGTTGCGAATGCTGTTGTATTCGTACGTCAGACCAGGTATCAGTTCGTCAAGCAGTTTCCAACACTTCGGTGTCATTCCGCCACCACAGAGTTTATCACGTGGGAAGGTGGCACGATCGACCAACAGGCAGGAGATGCCAGCCTTGTGAAGCAGATAGCCACAAACGGAGCCGGCAGGGCCGGCTCCGATTATCAATACATCAACTTGTCTCAATTGTTTCATATCCAACAGCCTACTTGTCGAGCAGGATCTTCATCATCTCGCAAGCGGCCTTGGCCACAGAGGTACCGGGACCGAAGATGGCAGCGACGCCAGCCTTGTAGAGGAAGTCGTAATCCTGGGCAGGAATCACACCTCCGGCAATGACCATAATGTCCTCACGACCGAGCTTCTTCAGCTCCTCGATGAGCTGCGGGATGAGCGTCTTGTGGCCTGCTGCCAGTGAAGAGGCACCCACCACATGGACATCGTTCTCGACAGCCTCACGGGCAGCCTCGGCAGGCGTCTGGAACAGCGGTCCCATATCCACGTCGAAGCCACAGTCGGCATAACCGGTAGCCACAACCTTTGCACCACGGTCGTGACCATCCTGACCCATCTTGGCGATGAAGATACGAGGACGACGACCTTCCTTCTCTGCGAACTCATCAGTCAGCTTGCAAGCCAACTCGAAGTCGCTATCGTTCTTAGATTCTGAACTATACACGCCTGAAATTGTTCTGATTACTGCTTTATAACGGCCTACGATCTCTTCGCAGGCATCTGAAATCTCACCAAGGGTACAACGCAGCTGAGCTGCCTTTACAGCCAAGTCGAGCAGGTTGTTCTCGCTCTTGCGGCCTTCGTTGAAGTCGCGCACACAATCGGTAATCGTCTTCAGGGCAGCCTGACAGGCAGCCTCGTCGCGCTTGCTGCGAACCTCCTTCAGGCTCTCCTCCTGCTGCTTGCGTACAGCGGTATTGTCGACCTCGAGGATATCGATAGGATCCTCGTGCTCAAGACGATACTTGTTGGTACCCACGATAGTCTGAACGCCTGAGTCGATACGAGCCTGTGTGCGGGCAGCAGCCTCCTCGATACGCATCTTGGGCAGACCGGTCTCGATGGCCTTGGCCATACCGCCGAGCTTCTCAATCTCCTGGATGTGCTCCCAAGCCTTGTGAACCAGCTCGTTGGTCAGGGTCTCCACGTAGTAAGAACCTGCCCATGGGTCGATCTGCTTGCAGACCTTAGTCTCGTTCTGGATGTAGATCTGGGTGTTACGGGCGATACGAGCCGAGAAGTCGGTAGGCAGGGCAATAGCCTCATCAAGAGCGTTGGTATGCAGCGACTGAGTGTGACCCAGCACGGCAGCCATAGCCTCGATACAGGTACGACCCACGTTGTTGAAGGGATCCTGCTCGGTGAGCGACCAACCAGAGGTCTGTGAGTGGGTACGCAGGGCGAGCGACTTCGGGTTCTTGGCACCGAAGCTCTTCACGATCTTAGCCCACAGCAGACGGCCTGCACGCATCTTGGCGATTTCCATGAAGTGGTTCATACCGATAGCCCAGAAGAACGACAGACGCGGAGCAAAAGCATCCACATCGATACCGGCATTCACACCAGTACGCAGATAGTCCATACCGTCGGCAAGGGTGTAAGCCAACTCGATGTCTGCCGTGGCACCAGCCTCCTGCATGTGATAGCCTGAGATGGAGATGCTGTTGAACTTAGGCATCTTCTGCGAAGTGTACTCGAAGATATCAGCGATGATCTTCATTGAGAATGCAGGGGGATAGATATAGGTGTTACGCACCATGAACTCCTTCAGGATATCGTTCTGGATGGTTCCAGCCATCTCCTCGAGCTGAGCGCCCTGCTCCAGACCTGCCACGATGTAGAATGCCAGGATAGGCAGCACGGCACCGTTCATGGTCATCGACACAGACATCTTATTCAAGGGGATACCGCTGAAGAGCACCTTCATGTTCTCCTCGTTACAGATACTCACACCAGCCTTACCTACATCGCCCACCACACGGGGGTTGTCGGGGTCGTAACCACGGTGCGTCGGCAGGTCGAAGGCTACAGAAAGGCCCTTCTGACCAGAAGCGAGGTTACGGCGATAGAATGCATTCGACTCCTCGGCAGTAGAGAATCCGGCATACTGACGGATAGTCCACGGGCGGAACGGATACATCATACTGTACGGACCACGCAAATAGGGAGGGATACCGGCTGTGAAGTCGAGGTGCTCCATACCTTCGAGGTCTTCTTTCGTGTAGACAGGACGAACATCGATGTGCTCGGGGGTCTTCCAGTTTTCTACAATACCATTGTCTTTAATCCACTTGGCACCATCCTGAGCCTTGATGCCTGCATAGATATCAATATCTTTAAACTGTTTACGCATAATTCAAGTCTCCTATTCTTTAAATACCAAGTTTCTGATTATATTCTTTCAAAGTCTCGAGCACATTGCACTTTACGTGGATGTAGTTCTCGATGCCGGCAGCCTTCAGATCCTCCATGCAAGCAGGAGCACCGGCTACGACGAACATCGCACGGCCATTCAAATACTTGAAGGCTGGGATAGCATACTCGGCATACTCATCGTCGCTAGAACAGATGACCACGATATCGGCCTTAGCCTCGAGAGCGGCATCAACGCCTTCCTCAACGGTCTTGAAACCGAGGTTATCGATTACCTTATAACCAGCACAAGCCAGGAAGTTGCAAGAGAACTGGGCACGAGCCTGACGCATGGCGAGGTTACCGATGGTGAGCATGAAGGCTGTAGGAACCTTGGTCTCTTCAGTATGGATACGGAGATCCTCGAAATCGGCAGCGAGGCGAGTGCTGCTGATAGCCTTGAAGGCAGGCTCTTCATCACTGCCGCAGCCACAAGCACAAGCCTTTGCTTTCTTGCCTTCGCTCTTCTCGGTGAAGTTGGGGAACTGATTGGTGCCCAGAAGGAACTCCTTACGCTTGGCTGCATCGCCATGACGCTTCACGTTGGTAGCGTTGATGTCATCCTGGATAGTGCCGGCCTTGACAGCTGCGAGGAAGCCTCCCTCCTCTTCTACCTTCAGGAATATCTTCCAGGCCTCAGTAGCCAAAGCATCGGTGAGGTGCTCGATATAGTAAGAACCTGCCGAAGGATCGACGATGCGGTCGAAATGGCTCTCTTCCTTAATCAGCAACTGCTGGTTACGGGCGATACGCTCAGAGAAATCGGTTGCCTCTTCGTATGGTGCATCAAACGGGGTCACCACCATCGAATGGACACTACCCAAGGCAGCACTCATAGCCTCAGTCTGAGAACGAAGCAGATTTACGTAACTATCGAACAAAGTCTGATTATACTCTGAGGTTGAAGCATTTACAATCATCTTGCAAGCCTCATCACTCTTTGGTTCATATTGTTTCACAATCTGAGCCCAGAGCAGACGAGCAGCACGGAACTTAGCAATCTCCATGAAGTAATTCTCGCTAACGCCCATGTTAAACTTGATGCTCTTTGCGGCGAGATCAGCATCGACGCCAGCATCCACCAGCTGCTGCAGATACTCATTACCCCAAGCGAGCGCATAGCCTAACTCCTGAACGATATAGGCACCGGCGTTATTCAGAGCGTCAGAGCTGACAGCGATGCAACGGAAGTTGGGATATTCCTTCAGTGCCTCGACGAGTTTAGGAGCGACTTCGAGAACCGGTGTCACATCCTTACCCTTCATGACCATCTTCTGCATGGGGTCGAACTCGATAGAGCCAACCACCTTCTCCTTATCGAAGCCCTTCTTGGCGAAGAACTCCACCAAGATCTGAGCCAGCTCAAGCGAATGCTTCGGACAAGTGGCGAAATTCACCTCGATGATGTCGCAGAAGATGCCATCGAGCAGCGTTTCAACAGTTTCCTTGGAAACCTGCTTGCCGGGAATCCTGAATCCCAGCGAGTCGATACCCTTGTTCAGGATGTCGAGTGCCTTAGCGTTAGCAACCTTGGGATCGTCCACCACGATATTCTGACGGACATACCACGCGTTAGAGTCCTTCTTGTTACCACGCACGAACGGGAACTCACCAGGGAGTGAATCGGGGGTTTTCAGATTCGCCAGGTCTTCACGGCGATAGAAGGGCTGTACATTAAAACCTTCATTAGTTCTCCATACCAAGCGCTTCTGGAAGTCGGCACCTTTCAGGTCGACCTGAATTTTGTCGAGCCACTCCTGAGTGGTCGGCGCGGTGAACTCGGTAAAGAGTTTCTCTTTGTTTGCCATAATTTTAATTGAATTATATATATAAGTTTGTTTTAAGTTTTACTTAACAGCCGACAAAGTTACACTTTTTTTTGGCAAATAGGCCGTTTGAATTGTGAAAGAAATAAAAAATCACTTTTTATTCAAAATTAAGTGCACAAAATAGTGATAATTGCGCATTTTTTACTATCTTTGCACCAAATTTCAGTTGACGAATATATATGGAAAATTTTCAATGGTTGAGAGACCTGTTTACGACCAATGACTCTGTGGCACATATCACTTTGCTCTATGCCATCGTGATCGCTATTGGCGTGTACCTTGGCAAGATCAAGGTTTTCGGTGTCTCATTGGGTGTGACATTTGTGCTCTTTGCCGGAATCCTGGCTGGTCACATCGGCTTTACCGCCCCTACTCCCATCCTCACATTCGTGCAGGATTTCGGATTGATTCTATTCGTGTTTATGATAGGTATGCAGGTAGGGCCTGGTTTCTTTGAGAGTTTCGGCACCCAAGGCATCAAACTTAACGGACTGGCAGCAAGTGCCATTCTGCTGAACATCCTTGTGATGTTTGCCTGCTACTACATCTTCTTCGACACCACCAACAAGACCAACCTGCCGATGATGGTAGGTACGCTTTATGGTGCCGTCACCAACACGCCTGGCCTTGGTGCTGCCAACGAAGCGCTGAACACCGTATTTCCAAGCGGTGCACCTCAGATAGCCTCGGCCTATGCCTGTGCCTACCCCCTCGGTGTGCTCGGCATCATCGGTGCTACCATATTAATAAGGTACGCGTGCAAGGTAAAGCTCGAAAAGGAAGAGGCCCAACTGGCAGAGATGGAGGGCACAAAGACTAACAAGAAGCCTTATAAGATGCACCTTGAGGTGACGAACAAATATCTGGAAGGCAAGACGCTGTTACAGGTACACGACTTTCTGAACCGCGACTTTGTGGTGTCACGCCTTGTCCATCAGGGCGACCTCTGCATTCCCAACCGCGACACGATCTTCCATGTAGGCGACCAGATGCTCATCGTGTGTGCCGAAGCCGACCAGGAAGCCATCATGGCCTTCATCGGTCCGAAACTCGACATCGACTTTGAGCAGCAGGATCAGCCACTCGTATCAAAGCGTATTCTCATTACCAATCCAAAAATTAACGGCAAAACGCTCGCCTCTATGCATTTCTCAAGTGTTCATGGCGTGAACGTGACCCGTTTGACGCGTCACGGTATAGACCTTTTCGCCTCAGCAGCGCTTCCCCTTCAGGTGGGTGACAAGATCATGGTTGTAGGTCCTGAGGATGCTGTCAACCGTGTAGCCAATCAGATGGGTAACTCCACGAGCAAACTGAATGCGCCTAATATTGCCACCATCTTCGTCGGCATCTTCCTCGGACTGATATTCGGATCATTCCCACTGGCCATCCCCGGCATGCCAGTACCCGTAAAGCTCGGTCTGGCTGGCGGTCCGTTGATTATCGCTATCCTCATCGGCCGCTACGGCTATAAGATTCATCTGGTGACCTATACCACCACCTCAGCCAACATGATGCTGCGCGAGATCGGACTCGTGCTCTTCCTGGCCTCGGTAGGTATCAAGGCGGGTGCCAACTTCTTTGAGACGGTTGTCGAGGGCGACGGAATGCTCTACGTGCTGACAGGTTTCCTGATCACCATCATCCCGATCCTTGTCGTTGGACCTATCGCCCGCATGAAGTTCAAGTTCAACTACTTCACCATTGCCGGTATGATTGCCGGTACCTATACCGATCCCCCTGCCCTGGCCTATGCCAACAGCATCTGCTCGAAGGAGGCCCCCGCCGTAGGATACTCAACGGTATATCCGCTGTCGATGTTCCTCAGGATCTTCACAGCGCAGATCATCGTACTCTTTTTCTGTGGATAATCAATAAACAAATAATACACGTATAGCGAAATGAATAACTTCAGACTTTTGCTTAGCGGACTCATGCTGGCGAGTGCTTCAGCGGTGATGGCTCAGGGAGCCAAAAACATCCGTATCAATGAGGTGCTTACCAACAATACTGCAAGCATTGTGGACGAGTTCGGCAATCGCGAAGCATGGATAGAACTGGAGAACACCTCGTTCACCACCTATAATATCCGTGGTATGTACTTCACGACCGACCGTAGCGTACTCGATCCAAAGATGAGTGTTCCTGAGCGCATCAAGCGGATGCGGGTCATCCCCAACGGCGACCCTCGTACGCAGATTGGCGGCAGGCAGCACCTTGTATTCTTCGGCAACTCATCACCTGCTAAGGGAAAGTTGCATCTCTCACTTCCCATTCCCCTTTCAGAGCCTGTATGGATCGGCTTCTACAATGGTAATGCCGTTGAACTAATTGACTCCGTCACCGTTCCTGCCCTTGCTGCAGACCAGAGCTATGCCCGTCATGGCAATGCCTGGAGTGTAAAGTCGGCTGAGAATGCCACACCCGGTATTGAGAACTTCATCAAGACCGACGAGACCAAGGATGCCAAGCTGAAGCGTGAGGATCCATATGGCATCGGTATCACTTTGCTGGCCATGGGTATCGTGTTCTTCTGTCTGGCCCTGCTCTTCCTGTTCTTCTGGATCTTCGGACTCATCATGCGCCATATCGACGCTGCCAAGAAAGTGGCAGAGGTACAGCCTATCAAGGCCGTCACGAAGACGGTAGAGGTTACCCACGACATAGCCCACGCCACAGGAAACATCCTGCAAGACGGTCTGAAGACAAAGGGTATCGACAAGGAAGTGTATATCGCAGTTATCTCTATGGCCCTGAAACAGTATCAGGACGACGTACACGATGTGGAGAGCGGTATCATCACCATCAAGTCGAAGGACACCACATGGACGGATGAAGGCAGCCAGATGACCCATTTCTCCAGCCCTGTCATCCCTACTACGCATAATGCACCCAAGATTCCAACAACACCAGAAATCAGATAACGACATGAACAAGTATCAATATAAAGTACAAGGCGTCGACTACGACGTAGAGATTGAAGAAGTAGAAGGCAACGTTGCCAAAGTGAATGTCAACGGTATCCGCTTTGACGTAGAACTGAAGCAGCCCATCAACCCCACCAGCACGCTGAAGAAGGTGCATGTAGAGGCTCCCAAGCCTGTAGCCCGTCCTACAGTTGCTCCGGCAGTAGCTCCAGCTGCCGACAAGCCCATGGCAGCCGGTACAGGCTCTCCCGTGAAGGCACCACTGCCTGGTACCATCACCGAATTGAAGGTAAATGTAGGCGACAAGGTAAATGTAGGCGACGTTGTGCTCGTGCTTGAGGCGATGAAGATGCAGAACAACATCGAGTCGGAATATGCCGGAACCGTCACATCGATTACTGTCAAACAGGGTGAATCGGTAATGGAAGGTTCTGTTCTAATGACCATTGGATAATAAGACAGCTATGGATTTAGGACAGTTTATCATACAGAACTTCTATGAGTTTCTCACCTATACGGCATTTGCCAATGCCACGGTGGGCAACATCATTATGATAGCAGTAGGTGCCTTCTTCATCTGGCTTGCCATCAAGAAGGACTTTGAGCCCCTGTTGCTTGTGCCCATCGGACTGGGCATCATACTCGGCAATATCCCCTTCCGTGCTGATGCTGGATTGGAGATTGGCCTCTACGAAGACAATTCGGTACTTAACATCTTCTATCAGGGTGTGCGGCAGGGATGGTATCCCCCGCTGATATTCCTCGGCATCGGTGCGATGACTGACTTTACGGCCCTACTGGCTAATCCCAAACTCATGCTCATCGGTGCTGCTGCCCAGTTTGGTATCTTCGGTGCCTACATGGTGGCGCTGGCCATGGGCTTCGAGCCCTCTCAGGCTGCCGGTATTGCCATCATCGGTGGTGCCGACGGTCCTACGGCAATCTTCCTGAGTTCGAAACTCTCCCCCAACCTGATGGGTGCCATCGCCGTGTGTGCATACTCTTACATGGCCCTTGTGCCGGTGATTCAGCCTTTCATCATGCGTCTGCTCACCACCGACAAGGAGCGTGTCATCAAGATGAAGCCTGGCCGTGAGGTGTCTCAGACAGAGCGTATCCTCTTCCCCATCATCGGACTATTGCTGACAACGTTTATCGTGCCTTCTGGTCTGCCCCTCCTGGGCATGCTGTTCTTCGGCAACCTGCTGAAGGAGAGCGGAAAGACCACGCGTCTGGCCAAGACAGCTGGCGCAGCACTCAACGATATCGTGGTAATGCTGTTGGGGCTCACAGTAGGCTGTTCGACGCAGGCTTCAGAGTTCCTGACATTCAACACCATCAAGATCTTCGCCCTCGGAGCAATGGCCTTTATGATTGCTACCGCTTCGGGTGTATGCTTTGTGAAGATCATGAACCTCTTCCTGCCGGAAGGTAAGAAACTGAACCCCCTGATTGGTAATGCAGGCGTGTCGGCTGTTCCGATGGCTGCACGTATCAGTAACAATCTCGGTTTGGAGTACGACCGTCACAACTTCCTGCTCATGCATGCCATGGGTCCGAATGTGGCTGGCGTAATCGGATCTGCAGTAGCTGCAGGTGCCTTACTCGGCTTCCTGTCGTAATATTATCAGTCACTAAAATTCTAGGGTCATGAAGCATTTGACATTGCCAAACAACATTGAGACAATCTCTCAACTCAACGCATTCGTCGACACTCTCTGCGAGGAATGGAGTATTGACATGGATCTTGCCATGAGCCTGAACCTGGCCATTGAAGAGGCAGTTGTCAATGTCATGGACTATGCCTATCCTGAGGGAACAGTCGGATACGTCGACATTGAGGCAGATATTGACGACACATATATCACCTTTGTCCTAAGTGACTCAGGCATGCCCTTCGATCCTACCCAGAAAGAAGAGGTCGACACCACCCTACCTGCAGAACAACGGAAAATCGGCGGACTTGGCATACACCTTGTACGGCGAATCATGGATTCTGTCAGCTATGAATATAAAGATCATAAGAATATATTAACATTAAGAAAAAAAATTCTAAATAACAAATAACATGATTAAGATTACTGAAGAGAACGAAGGAATGAAAGCGATCTTCGAAGGACGCCTTGACACTCCAACAGCCGTAAAGGCTCAACAGGAAATCACTCCTCTACTTGAGAATGCCGACAAGACAATCATTCTCGATTGCACCAATCTGCAGTACATTAGTAGTTCTGGTCTCAGACTCTTCCTCACGATCCGCAAGGAGACCTCTGCAAAAGGAGGCAAAGTGATTATCGAGAATATCAACGAGGAGATCCGAAAGGTATTTATGATGACTGGGTTCTTCAACCTGTTTGAGATCCGGAATGCATAATACCCCTTCTGGCAGACCAAAGATTGCCATCATCGACCCCAATACCCTTTCGGCGTTGGGGTTGAAGCAGATTCTCCAAAACGTCATGCCTATCATGACGGTAGATATTTATGGCTCCTATACAGAACTGACGGCCAATGATGCCGACAGTTATTTCCACTACTTCACCGCCATAAATATCGTCTTGGAGAACATGGCCTTCTTTCAGGAACGCAGGAGGAAGACAATTGTACTGACCCTGTCGCTGGACACCATGTCCCAGCTGTCAGATTTCCATTGTCTGTGCATCAATGCGCCCGAGTCTGCTCTTGTGCACAGCATCCTGGCCCTGCAGCAGCATGCGCATGGCCATGGTGAGCACATGCCTCCTATGCCTGCTGTCCTCAGCCAGAAGATTCTCACCGACAGGGAAATCGAGGTGATGTCCTTGATTGTTCAAGGCTACATCAACAAAGAGATTGCAGACAAGTTGAATATCGGCCTTACGACCGTCATCACGCATCGTAAGAACATCATGGATAAGCTCGGCATGAAAAGCGTCAGCGCGCTCACCATCTATGCCGTCATGCATGGCTATGTTGATATCAACAAGATCTGAACAACATAAAAGTATATTTGAAGACGATGAATCGAATAGATTTTGAGAATGCCTTCGCCGAGGTGTTCTGTTTTGACAATGGAACGGATGTACGCGAATACCAGGCATTGATACACGTAAGCTGCGGAACGCTACCCTACGCCAAGCAACTGGAGGCTGTGATAAATGCCTACAACGGGCTGCTTGACCGACTGCCAGATACGCAGACGGTATTCAAGCGCTACTTCCTGAGCGACGCAGCAAACCAGGCTGACGATATCGTCGTGACGGATGTGACGGACTGTGCGAAGAGTATCATCCAGCAAGCACCACTCGACGGGACAAAAATCGCTCTTTGGGTATACCTTATGTCAGGCGTTCAGACAAGACTGTCGGACAGTGGTCTCTACGAAGTAAAACACGGCGTGTACAGGCATCTTTGGAATGCTAGTGCACATAATCTGGCAGCCAACTCAGAATATCAGATGCGACTGCTCTTCAACGAGTATGTCATGCAACTGGCCGAAGAAGGCTGCAAACTGGCCGACAACTGTATCCGCACTTGGCTTTTCGTGAACGACATCGACCTGAACTACGGCGGTGTAGTGAGAGCACGTAACCAGGTATTCTTCACGCAAGGACTCACTGTCCATACGCACTTTATCGCATCAACGGGCATAGCGGGCCGACAGCAGGATCCTAACGTGCTGGCACAAATGGACAACTATGCCATTGACGGCATCAAGGAAGGCCAGACGAAATACCTCTATGCGCCAACCCATCTGAACCGCACCAGCGACTATGGCGTCAGTTTCGAACGCGGTTCTTACGTTGACTATGGTGATCGCAGACATGTATTCATCTCCGGAACGGCAAGTATCAACAACAAGGGAGAGATTCTGTATTCGAAGGATGTCGTGAAACAGACCCAGCGAGTCTGGGAGAACGTAGAAGCACTCTTAAAGGAGGCTGACTGTACGTTTGACGACGTGATGGCGATGATTGTCTACCTCCGTGACGTGGCCGACTACGAAGTAGTAAGAGAACTCTATGCTGAGCGATTCGGGGACACGCCTGTCATCATCGTGCATGCGCCAGTATGCCGTCCAGGCTGGCTCGTAGAAATGGAATGTATGGCAGTAAAGAAAACCACAAGTACAGAATACGCACCATTTTAAACTAGAAGAAATGAAAAGAACACATTATTTATATATAATAGCAGCCACATTAGGGCTTATGAGTTTCATGGCAAGTGATGAGGCCATGACCAAAGAGAACGGGGTTTACGTCATCAATACCACAGATATCGGAAAAGATATCGAGGGCTATCAAGCCCCTACCCCTCTAAAGGTCTATATCAAGAACAACAAAGTTGAGAAGATCGAGTTCCTGAAGAGTTTGGAGACGCCCAAATACTATGGCAAGGTGAAGAATGCCCTACAAGAGAAATGGAACGGTCTGAGCGTGAAAGATGCCAAGGTCCAACAGGTTGATGTAGTCACAGGGGCAACTTACTCCTCCGAAGCTGTTATTAAGAACGTGCAATTGGCGCTCGATTACTATCAGAAAAAGAAATAAAAAGAAAAAGCAGACCTTCTAGTCTGCTTTTTCTTTTTCCATATACTCATGTTTACGATTCGGATTCATGGGGAACCACCCTTTCTCTACACGTTTCTTCTGGTGAAACAACTCGCCGATACCCCAGAGCGCTGAAGCGCCAAACACACCGACGACGGCAGAGAATAGCGTATTCTCAATAAACAGAGCCCCTACGATACAGGCAACACCTATCACAAGATACACAATCCACGGGCGGGTACCCCAATAGTATTCCGTCTTGATGACAATGGGATGCCAGATGCCTATGGTAAGGAAGGTTGCTACCGCAATGATAATACCTGTAAAATACATGATTACTTCGCGTAAGCTACAGAACGGGTTTCACGGATGACGGTGATCTTCACCTGACCGGGATAAGTCATCTCATTCTGAATCTTCGTAGCGATATCACCGCTCAGAGCCTCTGCCTCTGCATCGTTCATCTTGTCGGCGCCGACGATGACACGGAGCTCACGACCTGCCTGGATAGCGTAGGTCTTGGTTACACCAGGATAGCTCATGGCGATGGCCTCAAGGTCGTTCAGACGCTTGATATAAGCCTCTACAATCTCACGACGGGCACCAGGACGGGCACCAGAGATAGCATCACAGACCTGAACGATTGGCGCCAGCAACGTCTGCATCTCCATCTCGTCGTGGTGGGCACCGATGGCGTTGCAGATATCGGGTTTTTCCTTGAACTGTTCTGCAATCTTTGCACCATAAAGTGCGTGAGGCATCTCACTCTCCTCATCAGGCACCTTTCCGATATCGTGCAAGAGTCCGGCACGCTTTGCTTTCTTCGGGTTCAGGCCGAGCTCTGAAGCCATAATAGCACAGAGATTAGCAGTCTCACGGGCATGCTGCAGCAGGTTCTGTCCGTAACTGGAGCGATATTTCATCTTACCGATAATGCGTATCAGTTCGGGATGCAGACCATGAATACCAAGATCGATGGCAGTACGCTTACCTGTCTCAATAATCTCATTGTCGAGCTGTTTCTTCACCTTAGCCACGACTTCTTCAATACGGGCAGGGTGGATACGGCCGTCGCTGACCAGCTGATGGAGTGCCAGACGGCAAACCTCACGGCGAACAGGATCGAAACCGCTGATTACAATAGCCTCCGGTGTGTCGTCGACGACGATTTCCACACCTGCGGCAGCTTCGAGTGCACGGATATTACGGCCCTCACGACCAATAATACGCCCCTTCACCTCATCGTTCTCAATATGGAACACGCTGACGGAGTTCTCGATTGCTGTTTCCGTAGCTACGCGCTGGATGGTCTGGATGACGATCTTCTTGGCCTGTTGGTTTGCATTGAGTTTAGCCTCATCCATAATCTCATTGATATAGCTGGCAGCTGCAGTCTTGGCCTCATCCTTCATCGATTCCACCAAGCGAGTCTTAGCCTCTTCAGCACTCAGGCCAGATACCTCTTCGAGCATCTCGCGCTCCTTGAGCTGCATCTTCTCCAGTTCTTCGGCCTTCACAGCCAACAGTTTCTTCTCGTTATCAATACGCGTCTGCATACCGTCGAGCTCGTTCTTACGACGTCCCAACTCTTCCTGACGCTGATTCAAGGAGATCTCACGCTGCTTCAGACGATTTTCATTCTGCTGGATATGCTGGTTGCGCTGCTGCACCTCCTTCTCCAGCTCGCTCTTCTCGTTCAGGAATTTCTCCTTCACCTCAAGCAACTTCTTCTTTTTAATAACATCGGCCTGTTTCTCGGCCGTATCAATCATCTCATTGTATTTCCCTTTCAAAACGTAGCGAAATACCAGATATCCACAGACACCTCCTAATGCGAGTGCGCCTGCGGCAATCAATAGTACAAAAATTAAATCCATAATAAAATCTATGTTGTTAAATGTATTCTCACTTCAGCGCTTCTTCAATATCAGAAGTCAACTTAGCAAGAACACTTTCATAGGGTGCCGTATCGTTTTTGGCACGCTGGCGCTCATACATCAGGGAGATATCAATCAGCGTCATCAACGAGATTGTATGCTCCCCCTTGCGACCCTTGTAAGCCTGAGCATAGGCATTATAACGGTCGGTTATGAGCTTAGCCGCTCTACGATAATACTCCTCGTCGGCACGATCAACCGTCACCTCGATTTCCTCATCGTAGACATGCAGCTTTATATGGAGTTTCTCTTTGTTTACTTCTGCCATGGCAAAGCTTTTACTACTGTTCATCGCTTAGGATGGCGATGCATTTGTTCACCTCCCGGATCAGTTTGGAGACTCGAGCCTTCGCGCCTTCCAGATCACCGTCAGTAATTTCCAGCATCTTTGCCATTTTCAGCGTTGAATAGTCACGATCCGCCTGAGAGAGCTTGGCATTCAAGTCGGCTATGACCTGTTCATTCTCCGACACCATGGCAACAAGCACATCATTCTCCTTCTTCAATTCCTGAATACGGAGAATCAGCTGCCTCACCCGCGTCTCAAATGTTGTCAATGCCTTTTCGCTTGGATTCATGACATAACTAATTATGCTACAAAAGTATATAAATTCCTGCTTAAAGGTAAGCAGAGTGCAAATCTTTTAAGATTTTTTATACTATTTCTCGTCACTAGAAGGCCGTGGTTCTTTTTTCGCAAGCATGACGACCTTATATACGAAGTCGGTAATCCATTTCTGCGAGAATCCCAGACGCCGGTTATATTCACGTACAGAAACAACCGTTTTCATCACACTGGCATCCGAAAAATCGTTCTTGTTGAAGATATCGTTTACCGTCTTCTCTGTCATTGTGTAGAGGGCTTTCTTCATAAAGCCGGGCAGGCGGAGTTTGAACTTCATCAGATTACCCGTCAGCATCATGATGTCCTGTGTCAGACCCTGGAACTGCAACATATAGGTCTGTGCGTCCTGCACTTTCTTGCAACGCTTACGCAGGCTCTGGTCGATTTCTTTGAAGAACTCATCGTCCATACCGTACATTGTCTTCAGCATGTTTTTGCAACGGCTGCGCTCGCCTACACCTAACTTGTTATTAATGGTTGGCACCTTCAGCGTGGCTTTAAACACCCTGAGATCGGGAAGTGCTGCCAGATTGGTAATGCCGAGGTCTGCTGCCATCGCAGCCTGGAAATAGACACGGATGAGCGTCATGAAATCCTCCATGCCTCCCACCTTCTGAGTATCTTTCTTTCCGAAAATTTTATTCCAAAAACTCATAATATCTTGATAAATAATGTAAATCGACTGCAAAGGTACAACTTTTTTCTTAATTCATCACGCTTATTTTTTTATTTTTATTATCTTTGCACCCAACAAACAGTCACAATTATGAAAGGAATAGTTTTAGCAGGTGGTTCAGGCACACGCCTCTACCCTATCACCAAGGGAGTTTCTAAACAGTTGATCCCCATCTTCGACAAGCCGATGATTTATTATCCTATCTCGACTTTGATGTTGGCAGGCATTCGTGAGATACTCATCATCTCTACGCCTTACGACCTACCAGGTTTCAAGCGCCTGTTAGGCGATGGTTCAGAACTGGGCGTTAGGTTTGAGTATGCCGAGCAACCCTCGCCCGATGGTCTGGCACAGGCTTTCATCATCGGCGAAAAGTTTATAGGCGATGATTGCGCCTGTCTGGTGCTGGGCGACAACATCTTCTATGGCGGTGGCTTTACAGGCATGCTGAAACAAACCGTCATCAATGCCGAGCAGAATAACCATGCCACCGTCTTTGGCTACTATGTCAACGACCCTGAGCGCTATGGTGTGGCTGAGTTCGACGAGAATGGCAACTGCCTCAGTATCGAGGAGAAGCCCGCCAATCCTAAATCGAACTACGCCGTGGTAGGGCTCTACTTCTATCCTAACAGCGTGGTGGAGATTGCAAAGAACATCAAGCCAAGTGCGCGTGGTGAATTGGAGATTACGACCGTCAATCAGGTGTATCTGCAGCAAAAGAATCTGTTGGTTCAGACCCTCCAGCGCGGATTCGCCTGGCTCGACACGGGCACCCACGATTCGCTGTCAGAGGCATCTACCTTCATCGAAGTCATCGAGAAGCGTCAGGGACTGAAGGTTGCCTGTCTGGAGGAGATTGCCTACAAAAGGGGCTGGATCAACAAGGAACAGCTTCGCAAACTGGCTGAGCCCATGGCCAAGAACGATTACGGCAAATATTTGCTGAACATCACAAAATAGAAGAAATCCCGCCGATTGGCGGGATTTCTCTTTATTTACTGAATTCCTCTACAGCATGAACCAACGCTGAAGGGTTACCCATGTCAAACATCTGTCCGTTCAGTCGGACACCCACCATGCCACTACGCTGTCGCACTTTCTCCAGAGCCGATGTCAACTCAATCTCCCTGACATGGTCTTCTTCTATCTCTGCCTGCATGATATCCTCATGCAGTTGGGCGAATACCTCAGGCGTCAGTATATACTGCCCGAATACACTATAATATTCTTTTTCGCCATTCTTATTACGCACGCCAAGGAACTCTTCAGCATAGTTCACCTTGGGTTTCTCATACATCGTTGAAACATGCAACAACGTCTGCGCCTTATCTTCCCAGAAGCCATAGAGGATACCGTATCGGCTCACTTCGCCCAAAGGAATCGGATGGATGCTGACCATCAGCGAGTTATACCGCTCGTATTCCTCCACCATCTGGAGGGCACAGGGCTTATTGGAATTGCTACGATAAAGCGTATCACCCAAGAGCAGCAATACAGGCTCGTTGGCAGCAAACTGAGCCGCCTGATACACCGCATGACCGAAACCTCGCTTCTCACGTTGATACACATAGTGCAGGCGCTTGCCGATGCTCAGGATACGATTTTCATACTCCTGTGCTTCAGGACTCAGCTTGCGCAGATGCTCTTCGGGTAACGGACGCTCGAAATAATCCGAATACTGCTGACGTTCCTCTTCAGATCCCAACACCAGGCAGATTTCCTCTATACCACTCTTCACCAACTCCTCAAGGAGTATCAGAATGACGGGACGCACCATTCCGTCAGGACAGGGAATGGGGAAGAAATCCTTCTTCAAGGCTCGGGTAGCCGGATACAGACGAGTACCGAAGCCTGCCACGGGGATGATGGCCTTTCTGACTGTATGGACTGGTTTCAGCGTGAGTGTATAAGCCTTCATCTCGTTGGCGTTCAGATAGTCGCACAACTGTTGCTGAGCCTCCTGACTTCGAGCCAGGAACTGCACAGAACCATCGCCATGCGAACCTACGCCCTTACCACCCCATATCAATGGCAGGATATTGGGATCTTTCAGTACTGCATGGAGTTTGGGCGCCCATAAGGCCGATGACATGGGGGCGACCTTCTCGTCGAACAACTGTTCGGCTTCTGTCATCAACTGTCCCAGAGCCTCCGCGTTACCTTCTGCCATATATTTGACAGCCCGGTCCACAATCTCCAGATTATTTTCTCCCAGCGCCTCATGCTCTGCACGATCCGCATCGCTATTGGGGAATGGATAAGCCCTGTTCAGGTCTGACAGAATCTTGATGGTATCCTTCTCCGCACAAAGATCGGCAAATACCCAATAGAGATGCTTCTTCACATTCAGGGAGCGCACCTCAATCTCATCTCCGTCGAAAGTCATCAGGTTAGGCTTCACTCCAAACGCACATGCCTGATCCAAGCGCCCGCAACGGCTGCTGGTACGCAACTCTCCGAGATAGGCGATATTCATCTCGCCCAACGTGTTCAGGTTCAGGCTATAAAGCATATTGAACGCACGGGCGACAAGTACGCAGATGGCTGCCGAACTGGAAAGGCCGCTCTTCATGGGGAGCGTCATCGACGTGATGCGGATGCGCACACCGCCTACCTTATACCACTCCAGCATATACGAAGCCACACCGGCACAATACGAGAAAAACGACCCCGACTTGGCTATACGCTTCAGTTCAGACTCATCCATCCTACAAGAGAAGTCTTGCCATACCTTGTCAATCTCTGGGGCATCACTGTACATCTCAAAGAGGCTGGATTTCTCCACTTCCGCATAGATACCTTGTTCGATACCAGTCACAATAGCTGCACCTGGCTTGATGTCAGCATTCATCGTGCGATAGTGACCAGCCCAATCCGAATGTTCACCAAAGAGGCACAGACGCCCCGGCACAAATAGTTTCATTCTTTCAGTTTTTAGTTTATCTATGCAAAGATAGTCAAAATATTTCTAACAGCCACCACAATTTACACTTATTAACTTTCCAAGAAGTAGTTGTCAACCGATAGAATCATCCTCCAAAACTACCAGTTTGTCGTAATGTAACCACTGCTTAGTCGTAATGTAACTATGTCTTTTACTAACTTACGTATTGACTGTGTTTAATTAAAAAAGTTTGTTATAGGGTTAGCATTTTTAACGGCTGAAGCGTATTACTATAAAAAGACGTGATGGAAAAAGATATCCAAAGGCTGTTCAAACAGCACTACGCCAAGATGCTGAGGGTTGCACGCACGATCCTCTACGATGAGCAGGAGAGCAAGGATGTGGTCAGCGACATCTTTGAGGGATTGCTTCGTGGGCGGACGGTGCTGATGCCCGACACAGAGGAACGCTACTTGCTGACAAGTGTTCGCAACCAGTGTCTGAAACGTATCCGCCATCAGGAAACGAGGCTCCGCATGGAGACCGCATCTGCAGAGCAACCGTCTGATGCAGAGGATGAAGACGAGCGCATGACCGATATCGTCGAGTTTGTCGTCAGCCATCTGACGGAACAAGAGCAGCGCATCTTCCGCCTCCGTTTCACCGAAGGGTATAGCTATGAGGAGATAGCTTCTACCGAAGGTATCAGCCGCGTAGCCGTATGGAAACATCTTTCACACGCCTTGAAAGAAATCAGAAACCGTTTTAATCCGAAAGGCTTATGAAAACAAACGACCACAACAAACAGCTTTACCGCGATATGCAGGAAGCGCCCGACAAGTATTCTGACCAGGAGATAGAGGCCATGATGGACGATCTTGACCAAGTGCCCGATGTAGATGAAGCATGGCAGCAGTTCGCTAAGCAGCATATAGCCTCAGAACGACCCATACATACATGGCGTCAGAGCGCTGCCATACTCATTGGCATACTAACGTTGTCAGGTATAGCCATTGCAGCAGTTCAAATAGTTCGTCAGTCGCAGCATGAGGAACGCCCAGTAACAGCAGTAGAGAAGCCTCAGTCTGCAGTCATCGTACCTCAAACCCTCCCTACTGATACCATCGTCAAGTCTGGACCTGTCGTTTTCGACAATGTCACACTCGATAGCATTGCCAAGGACATTGCTACCTATCATCACCTTGATGTGGACTTACAGAATGAAAGGCAACGGGTAGGTGCGTCAGCGGGAATGCAGGCCAGCCAACTCCGTTTCTATTTCGTATGGAATCAGGAAGAGAGTCTGCAAGAGGTCATAGAGAAGTTGAATATGTTCGAGCAGGTCAATCTGGCTGTAGAGGACGGTAAACTGATTGTCAGATGATGAAGCAATTCGTTATTTTCCTTATCGCCCTATGCTGCTGCACCAGCATGCATGGCCAGCATATTACACGCAATTACGATAATGTATCAATGTCTGAGGCACTGCGTGACCTCAACGAGCTGTCATCTGATTACACCATCAGCTTCATGTACAATGAGTTGGAAGACTTCCGTGTGACAACCAGCATCAAGCACCAATCCGTGCCCGATGCCCTACGCCAGATTATTGGTTTCTATCCTATACGGGTGTCGGAGAGGGGGAAGGGCTCTCTGTTTGTTGAGTGTATTCAAAAGACAAGCGCTCGCTACAAAGGCCATATTATCGACGAAAAGGGTCAGCCCGTTGCCTATGCCAATGTTTACCTGCTTTCTCCATCAGACTCTGGACGAGTTGTCGGTGGCGGTGTGAGCAATGAGGCCGGTCTCTTCGTCATTCCCTGTGATGTAATGCCAGTTGTGGCCCGCATCTCATTCATAGGCTATAAGACTCTCACCAGGCAGTTCAATAGTAGTGAACTTGGCACGATACGGATGCAGCCTGACAGTTACCGACTGAATGGTGTGGAAGTGAAAGGTTCTCGCCCGTTAGTCAGAATCAAGGATGATGCCTTTGTGACAACTGTTGAGGGCAGCTACCTCTCAAAGATGGGTACTGGCAATGATGTACTGACACATATACCAGGCGTCTTGCACAACGGCAGCAACATCGAGGTATTAGGCCGGGGTACTCCTCTCGTCTATGTCAATGGCAGGCAGATGCGTGACCTTGGTGAACTTAGTCTACTGAAAAGCGACCAGATCAAGGATGTGGAAGTCGTCATGACACCTGGTGCCAAATATGATGCTTCGGTGCGTTCGGTTATCCGCATCAAGACGATTCGTCCTGTTGGAGAGGGATTCAGTTTCGACAATAAGACGCTGATAGGTATCAATCATTATGTCTTCGGTCAAGAAGAGATAAACGTTAACTATCGCACGGGTGGCCTCGACCTCTTCGCTACGGCTGACATTGAAGACTTTCGGATGAAGGTGGAGAACAAAAGCCGCCAGGATACCTATCTCCAGCACCCCTTTCAGCAGAAGTCCAGCACTCACTATATGCAGCAGGGTATTACAAATTATAGGCCGCATACCAATATCTATTATGGGAAACTGGGATTCAACTATCTGTTCGACGATCATCACGCCATCGGCATGACCTACACAGCCGCCTCGCGACCATCCCGACAGAAAAGCAATTTTATAACAGATGCATTCGAGGACGAAACGGTCGATGACCATTTGACAGGTGACAGTCATGAGAAAATCAAAAGAATCGAGCACAATGTTAATGCCTACTATTCGGGCACTATTGGCAAGTTGTCGATAGATGCCAATACCGACATGGTGATTCAGAATGAGACCACTGATGCCTTTACTGTGGAGGTGGCCAAGGAAAGCGAAAACCGTAATGTGACAACACGCAGCGAGGCAAAGAACCAACTCTATGCTGCCAAACTCGTTGCAGGCTATCCTTTATGGAAGGGAAAAATCGAATTGGGTGCAGAGGGCAGCTCTGTTCGTCGTACAGATGACTTTCTCAACCCAGAGAGGATCATTATCAGCAGCAGTACTGAGACCAAGGAATCGAGCGGAGCAGTATTCGCAGAACTGACCCAGCAGATCGGAAAGCTGACAGCCAAGGCAGGCTTGCGCTACGAACATGTCGATAGCCGATACTTCGGTACGGTTAATAGTGATACGACCCGCACTTATAACGATATTTTCCCCTCGGCTATGCTGTCATATTCTATAGGTAAGGTCCAGACACGACTCAGCTATGCCCGTAATATCAATCGTCCTGCTTTCAGTCAGTTGACGAGTGATCTGAAATACATCAACCGATATCTCTACGAGAGTGGAAATCCCTACTTGCGTCCAACCTATCGTGATAACCTTTCACTGGCCCTTAACTGGAAGTGGATGATGGCGATGATAGACTACGCTTATGTACACGACTATATCATCAGTTCCTACTCCAGTTACAATGGCGACCCGACAATCGCCCTGCTTCAGAAGAACAATACCAACGGCTTCAACAGTCTGCAGGCCATGCTTCATCTTGCGCCGACATTCGGCTGTTATCATCCCCAGCTTATGATTGCCATGATGTGGCAGGACTTGGAGGTGAAATACTTGGGTGAGACCAGAAAGATGAACGAGCCGATGCGCATCGTCCGTTTTAACAATGCTGTCAACCTGCCCAAGGATATCTGGCTGAATGCCGATCTGTCGTGGCGCTCGGCCGGTGATTCGGAGAACATTCACCTCGGCCAGTCTTGGCAGTTCGACCTGAGTCTTTACAAGGCATTCTTCCACGACCGCCTGAGTGTGAAACTGGCCCTCAATGACGTCTTTGCCACCATGCGGCAGAAAATCACCATCTTCAGCGACGTCCACCAGTTCTACCTGGACAAGCGGACAGACAACCGCAGCCTGAAACTCACTATCCGCTATAACTTCAACCCTGCCCGCTCGAAGTACAAGGGAACAGGTGCAGGTAATGACGTCAAGAGCCGACTATAATAATATGCAACAGTTAGATCTATCTTCTTATCAGAAAGTCAACGGTTCTTTTCGCAAGCGACTCATTTACCATGCCGGCATTGACTGCGGTTTCTGCGTAGAATTGAACTATATGATCAATGCCATGCTCTATTGCTTGGAAAAGGGGTATCGGTTCCAACTCTATTCCGACGATGCGAACTTCGGAACAGGTAAGGGCTGGACTGAATACTTCGAGCCTTTCTGCGAGGAAGTCCACGAGGCGTTTCATCACAAGTACAACTTGCATCGTCCACCTCAGTGGCATCGCATCATCAGCAATACCATCAAAACGAGATCACTGTCGTTTATCTTCTGGAAACTGAAATTCATGTTGAAATCACTTGTGGGGCATTGGCTCGCTTTCAGAGCGTATGGCGAATATGTAAAGTTGAGTCAGGATGTGGCTTACGATCCCGATATGTATTACCACATCCCAGCCCTTGGTTTCGATGGTTCCTATTATGAGGCATACACGATGCTGGCAAAAATGGTCTGGCAACCTCAGCCGGAAGTGAAACAGCGGATAACGGAGACCATTCGCTGTCTTTCACTTCCCTGTGTTTATTCTGGTATTCAGATTCGAGGCGGTGACAAGGCACAGGAAGCACGACTGATTACTGGCAGACAAATAATAGAATCTCTGCATCCTGCCGATGGTGATTGTATCTTTGCCCTTGCTGATAACTACGCCCAGTTAGAAATCGTCAGAAGTGAGTTTCCCCAACTGCGTATCGTCTCCCTTTGCCAGCCGGAAGACCAAGGGTACAGTCACCAAGCATTCTGTATAGCAGCCCCACAATCCAAAAGGGCTGCTATCATCAGGCTTATAGTATCCATTGATCTATTGCTTCATGCCAAGAAGTTTGCGGGCAGCATCACGACAGGTCCAAGTGTCTTTATCATGAAGCAACGATACGCAGAGCCATCAGTCATTGCCGTCGATTGTGCAAAAGAAATGTTAGAGTCGGTCCTTACCCTTCCCATAGACAGCCGTGCTGCCATCTCTGCAGATAGTATGATATAAATGCAACTTGGTGACTTTTTCCTGTTTCCAGGGAATAAATTCCTGCTTTTTTGTATCTTTGCAGCATCAAAACGCATTTATAAAGAAGAAAAAGTATTTCAGATGTCACCTTTTACTCTTCTGAACTGTTATATATATGAATCGGTTCAGAAAACAGAAGTTTAACAATAAAAATAGAAAAGAATATGCATGATTTAGTTTCAATTTTGGTACCCCTCGGCTGTGGATGCGTACTTCCCATCATGATCGTATGGTTTACTATCCGCGAGAGCATGAACAAGACCAACCAGCGGACACAAATTGTGCTGGCCGCAATTGAGAAGAACCCCGACATGGACATTAAGGAACTCATGGAGAAAATTTCGCCAAAACCCAAACTGCTTAAAGAGAAACTGCTCTCGAAGCTGTTGTGGGGAAGCATTGTCGGATTGCTCGGTATTTGCTTCTTGGTTTATGGATTATTAATTGACTACAGGGGTGGGATGGATCCTGGCGACCTTATTCGTATATACTTCGCAGGTGGCATCCTTTTAGCCGTCGGTCTCGCCTTCCTCGTCAACTATCGTCTGAGCAAGAAGATGCTGGCCAAAGAAATAGAGGCCGAAGAGAAACAAGTAACCACTCAACAGGCATAGACCGTGACCCGCGAAGTATTCATAGCCCATGTAGAGCGTGAGCAGGAAGCCCTCCACAGCTTCTTGCTCGCCCTCTGCTGCGGCAACAAAGACGAAGCCGACGACTTGGCGCAGGACGCTCTAGTGAAGGCTTACCTCTCGTCGACGGGCTATCAAGACAAAGGCCGTTTCCGCTCGTGGCTCTTCAAGATTGCCCATAATACCTTCCTCAACCATAGGGCTAGTATTCGCACAACTGAAACGCTCGACGAGGCCCGCATACTCATCAGTCCTAATGCTGCCGATGACAGTTTCGAGTATCAGAGCCTCTACCTCGCCCTGAGGACTTTGCCGCCCAAGGAGCGCTCATCTATCACGCTCTACTATCTCAACGGCTACGACATCAAGGAGATTGCAGCCATTACCGAGACCTCGGAGGATGCCGTGAAGAAACAGCTCTCGCGCGGTCGTGACAAATTAAAAGAAATACTGAAGATATGATAAAAGACAAAGCACTTGAGGATATTTTCCTCTCCCAGAAACCCCACTTTGATGACCACGATGCATTTATGGCCAACCTAACCAAGCGATTGGATGCCGTCGAGTTTATCCGTCAGCATCAGGAGGCTACTATTCGTCGCTATAAGATGGCAATGGTTGCTGCCTTCGTTGTCGGCATCGTTAGCGGAGCCGCTACTATGTTCTTCATTCTCTCCACACCCACCGACGTACCGCTCTTCACATTCCACATGCAAACAAGTTTCCTTCTTTGGTTTGCCGAAAACTCACGCCCCATTGCCGCCACAGCCCTCGCTCTGGCGATGACACTTAGCATGCTGAGTATCATCAACAATGTGCAAGACATCATGCGGATGCTGGGGAAAGGCGCCTTTATGCCCAAGTATTCATCACAATGATATATAGTAACTTTACAGCCAAACAACCACTAACGACGGATCGCTTCGTTCCTCAACGTCACCCCGTCGAAGTACAAGGGCACAGGAGCAGGTAATTCTGAGAAGAACAGACTCTGAATCCAGACAAATCTTTTTTTCTTAGTCTTTCAGACAGCCGATTGGAACCACAAACACGCCATCTGGCCGTTGGTAAGCATACGGCCCGACAGCCGTAACGACCATCATAAACGACGGATTCTTCATCTTTGTAGTATCAATGGTCTCTGCAAGTGTTTTCAAAGCTTCGGCACCATCGTTTATCAGTCTCTCTCCACCCAATTTTACTTCTATCAGTGCGTATGTTCCGTTTCTGCGATGCAGTACCGTGTCGCACTCCAGTCCAGAACTGTCGCGATAGTGATACAGTTTTCCATCAAGTGCTTCTGCAAATACACGTAAATCACGGACGGCCATATCTTCGAAGAAGAGCC